>OCLH01000002.1_pt1 | contig 52281 bp, 78 predicted proteins | sample 1495891 | NCBI WGS metagenome assembly OCLH01 (sample SAMN03418266, study PRJEB22391) | human gut metagenome | biome: human-gut; feature: organic feature; material: feces | host: Homo sapiens | place: Tanzania | collected 2013-01
GCCGTTAAATGCGGAAGAATAACGAGGGTCGAAAAAAAACTCCACACTTTAAGACTTACGATAAAGTGCTTGTTCGCAACAGGAAGCAAAGTTGGAAGATAGATTTTTTTTCGTATTATGAGCAATTTGGCAGCTTTCGCTACAGAACGCTTGGAGGATATTACGAATATTGCATACCGTTTGATGGTAATGAACATCTTGTCGGTAAAGAAGTCAAAGATGAGGAGGAATAAGATGATAAACATTAGAGAATTAAGAATTGGTGATATTATCACCAAAGAAAACAAGTACGAAGGTTATAAATACTCTATCGTTGAAGGTATTGACAATATCAGCGGTACGATTCGTCACAAAGAAGTGTATGAAGATGGAGGCGGACAGATGGCTATTTCTTCATGTGAAGATATGTCGCCGTTTCCGTTGAGTGAGGCCATATTGAAGGCGCACGGCTGGGACTATGTGTATGGTGGTCCTTTGATGTCTCGATTATTTGACGACAAGTTAATCGGCATCCGAAAATCAGTGGACGGAGACGGATTCTACCCTATTGTTTTCTCTGGATGTTTCGTAGATATGAAGGTCGGAATGGTTTTGAACTGCATACACGGCGTTCATGAATTGCAAGCCTTGTTAGATGCGTTGGGATGCAGATTAAGTGTTAAACCATTAATAATGGAACAATGAAACAGGAATATTTAGATAAAGCCAATAAGGTCTGTAAAGAGTTGACAAGGTTTAATGACACTCTGTTGTATTTGGAATCGGCCAAAGATGATTTCTATTATTTTCGATGTGAGAAAGGAGTGGGTTACGTCGATTTAGAAGCTTGCATAACGGCCGAAGAAAAAAACGACATCATCCAGCGAATCAAACAATACATCAAGGCACACCGCGACCAAAAGCAACAGGAATTTGAGGCGCTTTGATTAAAGATAGACGAATCATTCAAGGTGTCGTTTACGAATTTACCGATGCCGCCGTACAACGTAATTAACGGACACTGGTGCAGACGTGAGTCTTGGAAGGAAAACCACATAAACCACTGCACGTTTTTTTCTACACTAAAACCAACAAATGATTCAATATCAACATTGGGCCGATTCCATCCACATTCTCATCACCGATGAGCAACATCATGGTAGCGTTCAAGCCTTCATCCCCGTTTACACAAAAGACCGACCTGTCGATGGCCAAGCCGACGCCCTGATTTACTCCCTATGGGTGGACGAAGACTATCGCGGCCGCGAGGTTGGCAAAGTTTTGCTGGAAGCGGCTGAGAGGGAACTGATAAACTTCGGCGTTGAAAGCATTGCCATCTCGTTTGACGGCCGCGACTCTCCTCAGTGGGTGCTTCAATGGTATCAGAGATTGGGCTATGAGGAAGTGGCGGTTGGCCATCAGTGTAGCACGCTTATCAAGCATTTGTAAATCTTGGAAAAGAATATTGACGAGGTTAAGAAGGAGAGGGAGCGACTGGGAAATATCGAAATGTTCATTGAAACTGGTCTACAAAAAGACTGCCAATAACTTTGATATGTTGTATCTAATTATTATATTTGCGTATTAATTAGATATTTAGCAAATGGCGTTGACGACCAACAAATACAGGAATAAGAAGATAAAGAATGCGTATGGTACTTTTGATTCGATGAAGGAGTACAGACGCTTTCTTTATCTCTCTGCGGCTCAAAAGAAAGGTATAATAAGTGAATTGACAAGACAAAAGAAATTTACTCTTATTCCCTCGCAAAGAGATGTGTATGGAAGGGTTGTTGAGCGTGAATGTTCTTATAGGGCAGATTTTTGTTATCGGAAAAACGGTAAGTTAATTGTTGAAGATGTGAAGAGTGAGATTACGCGAAAAAATCACGAATACATCATCAAACGAAAACTTATGCTATATATCATGAAAATTAAAATAAATGAGGTATGAACGAGGATTTTGACATAAAAGGCGATTTAAATTTCGGCGATGTTGGTTTTGATATTGGCGACATAGATTCCAGCTTATTTGAAGTGGATTTTGACGGAGGCGACCAAATCGAAACGCGATATGTCAGACCAACGCTTAAACCGATAAAAGAAAGCCAAATACTCTATAGCAACGCTGAAAAGCTGGCAAAGGAAATTGATATTAGCAAGGGATTTCGCTATGATGCTTTTATTAGTGGTAATTTCATTTTTGGAGATTTTATTGAAGCATTTCTGACAAACAAGGATATAATAGCCAAGAAAATGGTTGTTTCTACCTTGTCATTAAGTCAAAATAATATTGACAGTTTTAAAAATCTTCTTGAATATGGATGGTGTGAAGACTTATCTTTGATTGTTAGTGCATATTTCTACTCAAATGAAATACGTGTTTTGATTCCTTACATTTATAGCAATCTTGATATTGATAATAAATTCCAGCTTGCTGTTGCTGGCGTTCACACAAAGACTTGTCAGATTCTGACAGAAGACGGAAGAAAAATCGTAATTCATGGAAGTGCAAATCTGCGTTCATCAGCAAATGTGGAACAAATTACAATTGAGGAAAATGAACAGCTTTATAATTTCTACGATGACTTTTACGGCAAGATTATTGATGAATACTCAACGATAAGAAAACCAATCAGAGGAAATAAATTGTGGAATGTTGTAAACAAATAGGCTTATGGCAAGTGGTGCGAAAAGAAAAAGGATAAAACGAAGATAAAGGGTAATACGCCTGCCAATGAAAGGGGCAAACGTATGAAGAGGGCGAATCAAAAGACAAAAGACTTTATCGAAAAGCAAAACAAAAAGATGGGCGGTGAACTTCCATTTTAACATCCATGTAAATGAAAGCAGAAAAAGAAATCACATATAGAAAGGTAGCTGACTTACATCCACTTCCTAATAATCCGCGAAAAATTAAGAAGGAAGAGATGGAGAGGTTGGTTGATTCCATTACCATAAATGGCTTTTGGGAACATAGGCCATTGGCTCTTACTGAGAGGGATGGACGATTGATTGTTTTGTGTGGCAATCAGCGATTGAAGGCTGCGCGAAAACTGAAAATCAATGAACTTCCCACTATTTTATATCGTGATTTAAGCAAGGATGAAGAAAACGAATTAATATTGCGAGACAATAAGGAGAATGGAGAGTGGGATTTTGATGCCTTGAAGATAGATGATGCCTTCAAGGATGTAGATTTCGATTTCATTGGGATTGAATTTCCAAAGGAGAAAGTCAGCCAATTAAAGGAGGCGGAGGATATTTCAAGCCAAGAGAATGAGACAGAAGGCAGCAATGTTGAAAACAATAGCGAAGAAGAAAAAGAAAACTTCTATCGCTCTATGTTTAAAGACGTACTCTACGAAAGTGATAATGATTTTGAAATACCAAACTTGCTAAAGGAAATGCAAGCAGGAAAATTGGAATTGCCATTATCACCTTGGGGTGCAAACAGCAGACTGAGAAAGGACGTTGTCACATATCACTTCTATGTTGACGATTATAGATTTGAAGCATTATTCAAAGACCCAATAAAATTGCTTACAAGCGGATGTAAGGCTGTCGTAGAGCCAAATTGCAGTTGTCACGACCAAACACCTATCGCGTGGGGAATACAACTAATTTATAAGAAAAGATGGCTGGCGAGATATTTACAGGAATGCGGTATAAAGGTCTATGCAGATTTGAATGTGTCGCATAAATTTATAGAATACAACAAAATGGGTATTCCAAAAGGCTACAATGCTTTCTTTACACGTGGACTTGATGGCTGGATGGAGAGCTTGAAATCTGATTTACAGGTAGCACAGGAGATAAGCGGGCTAGAACGCCCAAATCTGATTATCTATGGTGGAGGTAGGGAAGTGCAAGACTTTTGCCGAAAGCATGGATTGCTATATATTGCTGATTTTATCAACGCCAAAAAGAAGTAAGCTATGGGGAGAAACAGTGGAGGCATAACATCAATCGGTAAGGGTGGGAGTTCTGGCAGCTCCAAGGGAGCAACCGAAAAGGGATATACTGCAAAGATGGTAAAGAACATTGTCGGCATGGAACAGAAATACAGGCGCAACAAAGACGAAACATTGCACGTCTTCAACTCCAAGGGCGATATTGTTTCTTCAATAGGTGGCAAGGGCGCACAGGTGAAATTTGACTCTAAAAAGATACCAATAAATAGTATATTAACCCACAATCACCCTCGCTCACTTGGTGAAAGAGGTATTAGACGTATTGGCAACTCGTTTTCAAGTGATGATATAAGGTCCGCCATTATGGTAAATGCAAAAGAAATGCGAGCAGTAACCCCAACATATACATTTTCGATAAAACGCCCAAAGGGAGGTTGGGGTGTTTCGGCAGATGAAGCGAAAAAGGCATTTGCTGATGCGGATAGAATAGTGTATAAACAAGGATACAATTATCTTAATCAAACAAAGTGGAATGAAAGTAACATTGCAAGAGCAGATGTAACACATTTCCACAAGGTTATGAAAATACTTGCCAAGAAATACGGTTGGGATTATAGTAAAAAGAATAACTAATTATATAACTTTGCAACATGGAAGATAAAATAAAGCAAATGTTGGATGATTACGGTTTGACCGAAAGCCAACTCACATGTGAGGAACTTGATAAACTTAAAGAGGAAATCAAGGCAAAAGAACAGGGAATGTGTATACTTGACAGCGTGCTTGATAATCCCTCATTGTTTTATCGTCAAAAAAATATAGACAGGTATGAAAAGGAATAGCGGAGGAACAAAACCTGGCCCTGGCGATTTTGGCGATGATATGATTAAATGGTTTTACGACCAATATAACAAACAAAACGCCTAAGTCAAAGACACTTTTCGCAAACAAACCAAACAGCACGAAAAATTAAAGTTTTCAGCACGAACGCACAAAAAAATGGCAGCAAAAGACATAGAGAAATATCAGTTTAAAAAAGGACAGAGCGGAAATCCGAAGGGGAGACCACCAAATAGAGTTCCAAAACAACTTGAAAATATATTTGGCTCTAAGGTGAAGGCGAGGAAATTTTTTAACCTGTCAAATATAGAAATAGACGAATGGGAAAAGGCCGTTTTATCATTGGCAGCGCCTCAGTTAAGCAAATTGGCAAAATGGGAGGATGCGCCAATGTACCCGAGAAATTTAGCAATCGCAATCATATCGGATATAAAGAACGGAGTAACCAAAACTATTGACAAGCTAAGAGACAGACAATTCGGCGAGAGTAAGAAACAGATTGATATAACGACAAATGGCTCAGATATTAACAAAGAGGCGTTTGTTTTGAATTTCGTTTCAAACCCTGATGACTTCAAAAAGATTCAAGAAGAAGTGAAATCGGAGAAGGAGCGAAAAGAAAAAGAGCAACAAGAGCAAGAGACTGGCAACGATGAGTAATAATGTTTATGTAACAAAGAACTATGCGAGAGTAAAATTTGCAAAAGAGCAGGGATTTACAACCGTCTCTCTGCAAGGCTCTTCACGTTCAGCAAAAACTTATTCCATTGTACAATACCTCTGCATTTATTGTTCATTGCATCCAAAAACAACCGTATCAATTGTTCGCGCTGGCCTTCCGTCATTAAAACGTTCTGTCTACAGAGATTTCAAAGAAATAATGCTATCGTTGAACATTTGGAAAGACAAACAGATGAACAAGTCGGATTTGGTTTACACGTTTCCAAATGGCTCAACGATAGAATTTTTTTCAACAGATAACGAGCAAAAAATTAGAGGTTCAAAGAGAAAGATTCTTTTCGTCAATGAAGCAAATGAATTAGATTTCTTGCAATGGCAGCAGCTTCAAATGAGAACCACTGATTTTTCGATTATTGACTACAATCCCTCATTTACAGATGACCACTGGATTTGCGAAATTAACCAAGAGCCATCAACATATTGGTTTATTTCAACATATAAAGATAATCCATTCTTGGAGGATAAGGTTATCCAAGAGATAGAGAGTTTAAAAAACAAGAATCCTTCACTCTGGAGAATCTATGGTTTAGGATTGCAAGCGATAGTTGAAGGCTTGATTTTTGAAAATGTAAAAGAACTAAAGCATGATTACATACCATTCGAGAAAAGGAAACACCATTATCGTGGAATGGATTTCGGATATACCAACGACCCAACGGCGATTATAGATGTGTACATTTGTGGCGATGAGCTATGGTTAGATGAGATTTGCTATAAGACAAAGATGCTGTCATCTGACATAATCAAGGAAATCAAGAATGCCAATAATCGCGACAGGTCGAATGTTGAAATAATATCCGAAAGCGCAGATCCGAGACTTATAGACGAATTAAATAACGCTGGGCTTGATGTAAAACCTGTAAGAAAATATGCTGGTTCAATTATTGCCGGTATAAACAAGATGCAGACTATGAAAATTTTTATCACAAACCGCAGCGTGAATTTAAAGAAGGAGTTCAAGAATTATACATACAGGCAGAATAAAGATGGGAAATGGCTTAATGAGCCAATAGATTCATTCAACCACGGTATAGATGCCGTCCGTTATGTTGTTCTTGAAAAGCTGTTAGGAAAAGACGAAAATTCATTTAATGCCCAAGACTTTTTAAATATCATATAAAAATGAAGACCATACAAGAAATTTTGTCAGTCGGAGACCCCTACGAGATTTATTCCCTGCTGACAGCGAGAAAGAAACCACTTGAAAAACCGCTGGAGGTTACAGAAAAAGAATATAACCCTAAATGTCATTTGATTTTTGACACGCAATACCGAAAAGACAAAATAGTTAAAACTCCGACAAATAAGAAAGACGAAAATGGCAATATCGTCTATAAAAGCGAAGTGAGACACCGTTGCCGTGTTGCAGTCCCTTGTCAAAGAGTAATAATTGAAAGAAGTGTAGGCTTTCTTTTCACGATTCCTGTAACATACAGCATTAAGGGTGAAGCCGATGAAATGCAAGCAAAATTATTTGACGAGGTATTGAATATCCTTGAAGATAACAAAGAAGAGTATTTCAATAAGAAATTGTCGAGATGCTTGTTTCGTGCTTGTGAATGTGCTGAGCTTTGGTATATTGCCACAAACGAAGACAACGAAAAGGAAATGCGCGTGAAATTGCTTTCTCCGTTGTATGGTGATAAATTGTACCCTCATTACGACAATTACGACAAGATGGACGGATTTGCACGCGAATATGTCCTTAAAGATGAAACAGGAGCGCAGACGCATTGCTTTGATGTTTACACTTCATCCACGCTTTACAAATTTGCGAGCGATGAAAGCGAAGCAGGATTAACTTTGCGCAGCGCTAAGCCTCACGGATTTACAAAAATTCCTATTGTCTATTATAGACAGGAGGAAACAGAATGGGAGGTAGTTCAAAAAACCATTGAACGATTAGAAAATAGTATTTCGGACTGGGGCGACACAAACGACTATTTTGGCTCACCGACATATTTCTTCAAAGGACGAATGAAGGGATTTGCCGACAAGGGAGAAGTCGGACGAGTATACCAAGGAGACAATGAAACAGATATGAAGGTTGTTTCTTGGGATAGCGCCCCAGAGAGTAGAAGAATGGAAATAGCCAATTTGACAAACATTATTTTCAGCTATACGCAGACACCCGACATCTCCTTTGAGAACATGAAAACACTTGGCAACAACACCAGTGGCGCAGCAATCAGACTGATGTTTACCGACCCTCATTTAAAGGCTGGGCAGAAAATTGAAACCTTCGGTGAGATGTTTACAAGGCGCTTCAACATCATCAAAAACGGATATTCAACGAGCATAAAGGCGATGCCAAAGAATGAGGTTGACACGTTGAGAGTGAAGCCGAGATTTACGCCGTACATTCCAAAGAATGATGCCGAGACATTGCAATTGATAAATAGCTCTACAGGAGGAAAGGCAACAATGTCACAGGAGGAAGGTATTAGACAAAATCCGCTTGTTTCAAATCCAGAAGAAATCTTGAAGCAAATCAAGCAAGAAAACATAGAAGAAAATAAACAAAATACATTTGGCAGTTATGAATAACAACGAAGAAAAAAGCACAGCAGGAGCAATAACAGAGAAACCAATTTTTGTTTTTTTCGGTATGATTCCATTCTTGGTTAGGCCAATGACTTTGGCGCAGATATGGCAAATCGGTGAAAAGATTGGTGATATTGAAGAAATAAATATTGAAGGTGAATTTAATCCATATCAGAAAGTTTTCTCAATGTTCAAAGACGTAAAAAACGCAAATGAAATCACACCAATTATAGTTTTCCGTTCCAGACTGATGAGAAAGATATTTGGAAGATTCATCCGCAAACGTATGACAATGAAGAAATACAATGAGCTGTTGCAATATGCTTCACTCTCGTTTGATGCAAGTTTTTTTTTGCAAAGTATAACTTTCCTAAAAGGGTGCAGTCAGACGACAACGAATACGAAAGAAGCGATAGCCCGTGGGGATTGATTGGCGGTGTAATGAAGTACTTTAGAATGTCGTATAATGAAATCGTATTCAAGCGAAGTTATATCAATATTCTCTTATTAAACAGGGCGATTCCAGGTATAAAACCATTTGATGAAGAAGAAGGCGAAAGTCCTTGCAAGAACCAACCTACAAGCAAAGGAGGAAGGAAAGTCTTGCAGACAGCAAGCCAAATCAAGGACAATTGCAATAATTTTTTCATGAATTTAATGAACTAAAACGATGGCAGAAAATAATGACGTGCTTAGTGTATCCGCGGTAATAAACGGAAAAGATATAGAGACAGGAGCAAACGAATTTGTCGCCAAAATTCGTGAAATGCAATCTGCATCCGAAAAGGCGACAAACGAAATGGCCGATGGCTTTCAATTTGTGAAGAAAGTCGTTGAAGAACTTGCTGCCGTTATTGATGCAAGCGGCCAAAAGTTGAGCGCTCTATCCTCGTCTATCGGTGTAGGAAATATCAGTGGGCAATTTAACGAATTGCAAGAGCAAGTAAACTCACTCCTCAGCAAGAACACAGAACTAAAGGCGAAGTTGGAGGAGGTGACAAGAGGGCTTAATACGCAAGGCGAGGCCGCACAACAAACGAAAACAGAATTTGAGAATCTTGGCAATGCCACGACCAAGGCAGGAACGTCTTCCGCTTTTAAGGAAGCGCAGGAAGACGTCAAGGCATACGAATCAATTCTGAAACGATTAAACACGCAATTAGAATCACTCTACGAAAAAGAAGAACGCCTCAAAAAGTCGCGGTCAAGAATTGAAGATACTAAGCCATCAACCGTAGCAGGGCAACAGTCAAAAGAAAGGAGGCTGGAGTACAATTCGCAAGACCTTGTCGAAACGAGGGACAAGATAAAAAACATTAGCAACGCGATTGCAGAAACAAGCGCCAATCTTGAACAAAGCAAACAGCGGATGGCCCAGTTTGCAAACGAAGCAGGCAACGCATCATCCAAGACTACTGCTCTACGCACACAATTGCGCAATGCAAGGCAGGCCGTTGCAGAACTTATTTTGTCGGGAAAACAAAACACCGCAGAATTTGGACGGGCTGTCAACGAAGCCAACAAATTGCAAGCAGCCTTTAACAAGGTTAGTTTTGCCGTTTCTGGAAAAAGTCTTGCATCAAACTCCTTTGGTATGCTTGCCACAGGCATTCAAGGCGTGACAGGAGCGATGACAACATACATGGGTGTTGCTGGCTTATTCACCAAAGACCAAAAAAAGCTCATGGAAATACAAACGAAGCTACAGGCCGTAATGAGTATTTCTATGGGCGTTCAGCAGACGTTAGGTGCAGCCGTCAAGATTTCAACGATGTGGGATGCGTTAAAGGCATCCGCTTTAGCTGCCGTTAATGCAGAGATGGCGAAGAATACTGCCGCAACTGCCGCGCAAACTGCGGCTCAATCAGTTGAGACTGCCGCGACCGTTGCTCAGACTGGCGCAACATGGGGATTTGTCACCGCGTTAAAAGCTGTCAAACTTGCCATCAAGTCAATTCCTGTAATCGGTTGGGTGTTGATGGCAATTGGTGCTGTCATTACTGCGGCTACATATATCTATAACAAGTTGACCGAATTAACAGACGAAGAAAAGACGATGAAAAAGGTTGCGGAGGATAACGCGAGGGCGCAAGAAGCTCTACGTAATGAATATGCCAATAGCGATAAGGAGATTGCAAAAAACATCGTGACCTTTGAAACATTGAAGAATAAATATGAGAAAGTCAAAGGAAAATCCAAGGAATTAGATAAGTTCTTAAAAGAAAACAAGAGCCAATTTGATGGATTAGGCGTTTCAATCAAAAATGCTGCCGATGCAGAAAACCTCTTCAATAAAGGTTCTGATAAGTTTATTGAATCTATGAAGCTAAGAATTAAGGCAACGGCATTGTTTAACATTGCTGTGCAATCGCTTCAAGAGGCACTTATCCATGACCGCAACAGCAAAGGGTGGGAGCACCGATTGTATCATTATCAAGATTATAAAGACCTCACAACTGGCAAGAAGACTGACTGGAAAAAATCAGACACAGAGGTAGCCGAAGAAGCACGCAACGCGATGAATGGAGAGGCCGCGTTGAGAGATGCCGCAATGGGGCGATATAAGGGCTTCATGCAAGATTATCAAAAACTGATTGAAGATGCTGAGGAGTTATTCAAAAAGGGAAACTTCAATAAAAACGGTGAAGGTGAAAGTGATGGAGATAACAATAAAGACACTGGGAAATCCGCTGCTGAAAGACTTGCCGAAATCCGTCAGAAAATCAGCGAATATCTTGAAGAAGTTGAGCGAAAGCACAACGATAGATTAAAAGAAATCTATAATCTAAGAAATAAACTTATCACAAATGAAGGAGAAAAAGAGCTGGATAGTATTAAACGTCAGCGAGACCAGCAATTGGCAGAAAACGACAAATGGTTACAAGATATTGCTAAGAAAACAAGAGAGCTGGAGAAGTTTAAACACATTAATGCGAGCAACTCAAACAATGAAGCCACATGGGAAAAGACAGACATGGGGAAGTGGAATATTAAACAATGGCAGGAATATGTTTTGAAAACTCAGCCAAAAATAAAATTCGATTACGAAGCTATGGCAAAAGCAATATCCGAAAATGCAGCCAAAAGTACAGAAGATTCTGTAAATAAGATTCTTGATAAGTACTACAAAACGCAGAGAGATAGGGCGAACAAAATCAAGGAGCTAAAAAACGATATAGAGTTTTTGGAAAAGCAATTAAAGACAGCGGAAGGCGAACGTAAGATGGAAATCCAAAAATCCTTGGATGATGCCAAACGGCAGCTTTCAGACACAGAGAGCTACAGGCAGGAATGGAATGATTATCTATCCTCCTATGGCACATTCTTGGAAAAGAGAAAGGCTTTGGAAGATAAGTTTGCGATGGAATCTTCTGGCCTTGACCAAAGCTCCCCTATCTACAAGAAAAGCCAAAAAGAATACGAAAAATCGTTGCAGGAGCTGACTTTCGACCAAATGAAGAAAAACCTTGACTGGGAGGCCGTCTTTGGCGACCTTTCAAAGATGACAAAAACAATGCTGGATGAGTTGGAAACAAAATTGCAATCCATCATCAAAAACGGAAAAAATCTTAGCGTTGAAAGCATTAAGGAGATAACAGAGAAATTAAAAGAAGTTCAGTCGGCAAGGTCGCAATATGATACCTTTGGAGCATCATTAAGAAAACTTTCAGATGCAAGGGCTACCAAATATGCAAGGCAAGCAACGTTAGAAGGTTTTACCGTAAACGGAAAGAATATCTATAAGGCTTACCAAGAGGCAGTTGCCAAAGGCGATGTCAAGCAACAGGAGGAATTAAAAGAGCAAAAAAACTCTTACAACAAATCCTTCGGTGATGCTTTAAAAGAAGCAACTGAATCAACTAAGGAATACATTAAGGCACAATATGCGGCAGCAGAGGCGCAGGCTCGTGTTTCTGCAACCATCAGTGGTGTTGCGAAAGCATTCAAGAGCGTTAAAAATATGCTTGGTGCATTCGGTGTGAAATATTCAGATTCATTCAATGAAGGATTTGAAGAATTTACAAAGGGCTTGTCAGAATTTGCCGAATCATTCAAAGATATTGATATTACAAATTTGGGTGATATTCTCAGCCTCACGAATCCAATCAATGATGTTGCATTGGCCGTCAGTGCTGTTGCTGGCACAATCACTGGAGTTGTACATACATTTGAAGGCATCGGAAAGATGCTTGGCTTTGGCGCTGACTATTCGAGCTATAATAGCTTGAAGGCAGCATATCAAAAAATATCATCCATTTGGGATGAATTGATTAGCAAGAAGACCGAGTACATTAATTTGTCGTATGGAATGGAAGCTAAAAATGCCTATGACGATGTTATGTCAATAGTCAAGGCAGACGAGCAGGCTTTGCGCAATCTTATTAAGGTGCGCGGAGAGAGCGGCGCAAGTGCAGGAAGCCACTCTATTAATTATAGGCAAAATTCTTGGATGACACAAGAAAATTGGTCGAACGTATCAAGGGCCGTTGGCAAGGCAATTAATTCAGTTCAAGATTTGCAAAGCCTTACTGCCGAAGAGCTTGAAAAGGTGAAGATGTCAGATGCAGATTTTTGGTCAAAATTAGATACTGAGACACGTGACTATTACAACAAGATTATCAGTCTTGGAGATACCGCAGAAGACACTCTTGACAAATTGCAACAGCAATTAACCGCCACCTCATTTGACAGCGTTTACAATGACTTCACCAAGCTAATTTCCAATATGGATAGCAGTACAAGAGATTTTGCTGATAACTTCACCAGCTATCTCAAAAATGCAGTGATTCAAACCAAACTTGGCGAGAAGTACAAAGATATGCTTGAAGAATGGTACGATGAATTTGCCAAATCCAACGAAGACGGAAACATCTCTGTTGGTGAGGTGAGCAAATTGCAAGAAAGCTATATGCAGATAGTCGAGAAAGCTCGTAATGAAGCGAAGAATCTTCAAGACATCTATGGGTGGAGCAAGAGTGGTTCTTCGAGTGGAAGCCAAACCACATCCTTCACAGCAATGTCAGCAGACAAAGGCGATGAACTGAACGGTAGGTTTGCAGCAATTCAAATCTCTAATCAAAGTATTCTGGATAATCTAAAGACGCATTTTGCGCAAGCAGAGACATCCACCGCGGAGATTCTTGAAATACAACGCACCTCAGCAAGTCATTTGGCAACGATAGCCAAAAACACAAACGAGTTATACCAAATGAACGAACGACTAAACCAAATCGAAAGAAATACAAGGAGGCTTTAAAGATGGCAGCAAAGATTAATGGAGAAGATATTTTTAAGACTTATGGCGCAAAGTTGGTGAAAGGCGCATATAAGGAGCTGATGTCAGCGCCAAAAACAAAGGCCGTGATAGAAAATAAATCAAGACTGAAAGATGGCGTTGATGTAACCGTCTTGACGTTTGGAAGCAGAAGGCGCGTGGAAGACAGAGAGGTTAATTTGTCATTCGTGTTTAAATCCTCATCTTATGAAAAGACTGTATCTAATTATAGACAATTTAATACATTAATATCAAGAGATTTGATTAAATTTGCAATTGAGGCACTTGGCAAAACTTTCCGTCTTCTGTTTGTAGAGCAAACATCGCTGGATGTTTATCCAAGTAGTAATATTGTTGTAGCTGGATATAAGTTCAGAGAGCCGAATCCAGGCAACCAAGAAAATGAATAAGATGTTGGAAAACGTGACGATATACAGACATGGGGTAAGCGGCGAAGAAGTCGTTTACCCCAATTTGCCTATATATGAAGGAGGAGTGAGGCGCTGGCAGTTACAAGGGGATGATTATGTTACACTCAAGATTAAGTTACCCAACGCGATACCATTTCAGATAGGCGATTATTTCACAGATGAGCAAGGACAATGGGGTGAGCCACAAAGGTACTACATCACCTCTCCTGTCTTTCCTTCGTATTCAAGTAGTAACGGAGCATGGGAATATGAATTGAAATTTGAAGCCGAGTATAAATTGTGGGGAAACAAAGTCCTGCGGTTTATTGCTTCACACGCCGAGGGCGAGTTTTCTTTAACTGATACAATTGACCACCATTTAGATTTGGTGCTGGCGACATTGAAGCACCTTGGCTTGAATATCTGTAATGGCAACGGAAAAGAATATGAATACATCATACATTATGATGGCAGCAGCCTTTTCCCGAGAAGCGGAGCAGTAGAGAAATCCGTTAAACTCATTCAGTATTCAAACACTAACATTCTGCAAGCCCTTGACAAAATTGCTGAGGAGTGGCAATGTGAGTGGTGGATGGAAGGCAATGTTATCCACCTTGGGTATTGTGAGAAAGATGAAGATTCTTTTATTGACGCTTCATTAGATGATAATGTTGTAAGCTGGAGCGTTGACCAAAGCAAAGGCAGCTATATTACAAGAGTTTTCCCGTTTGGCTCAACGAAGAACATACCAGAAAACTACAGAAAGAAGTTAGATTTCAAGATTACAGATGTCGCTATTTATGACGATAATAATAGCGGAAATCCATACATCGCCATAAAAGACGCTTCGCATAAATTATCCGAGAGCTATTTTTCTTCCGCACTTATAGACGCTGGCGCTGATAGTTACTTGTTTGAGATTTCGAGCAAAGCAGATAATACATCAACCGAATCATCGCCAAAAAGATTCTCTAAACTACTTGAAACAAGAAATCTTGAAGCATACAAGAAAATCGATGTTAGCTCATGGCAGGTAACAATAAAGGCGAAAGATACTCAGACAGGGCAACAGCAGTCAATAGGCAGCAATGTTCTTCATTACAAATTGTACGTTGTTACAGGAATAACGACAAGCGGCTCAAAGGACGAGATAACCTACATCATCAAGCAAGGCAGCATACCAGATAACGGAGTTCTCACGTTTAACGAAACGACAGATTATCAACTGCAAGGTTCACGTGTTGCAGAATTGCGTTTTGAAGTGTATGGAGGCATCAGCAATCATGAGTACTATATCTTATCACAAGGGTTAGTCAAAACCACGTACAAAGCTCCTGTGACAGACTGGACGAGCAAGCAGCATCCAAGGGTAACGATTAATGTGCCGGGCAATACAACAACAAACGATGTTTATATTAATCCTTCAATAGGTGGAAACGCTGTTGATGACAAGCAAATCTTCAAAATGTCAGAAGGCTGGTTCGTTATACGGCCAAAGACAAAAGCGGATGGAACAGCAAGATACGGTTCGACTGAGGTAGAGGTCAAAGCAAATTTGCTTAACAGAGAGTTTGTGATGATAGGCTTGCTTGAATACAAATTGCCTATTGCGTGGTTTTTGAATGAATACGAGGAGGACACGCCGACAACAGCAGAGGGCATGGAAATGCTCAACAATATCACCGACAAACGTTTAATGTTGCCAAATGGACTGAATTGCGTTGAAGTGGGCGGCCTAAATGAGTTGCAGCACATTGAAGAAATAAAAATCTTTGATGATATATTCCCAAACGAAGAGCTTCATATCTCAGCCATCGAGACGAGAGATAGATATGATATTGAAGAACATTCAGACGGAGAGAAAACAGAAAAGCACTGGAAGCAATTTCGCGTTCAACTGAGCGATAAACAAGGGCGTGTTTTTTACTTCTGTGATGACTACTTGGCCAAGGATGGCTCAACTCTGACTATTTCGTTTTTGACGGACAACGAAGACACAAGCAGCACAAGCAAGCTGGCAGGAATGGATTTTGAGGTAAGATTCAACCCCGATGGTTATTCTATGAATGACAGCAAGAGCCAGTGGTTTGAAATCGTAAGAAATACGACATACGGCAGTGATTTCCCGAACGAAACGCTATGCCCAAAAATAGGGGATTCAGTCTTGTTGTATGGAATTGACCTAAGAGCTATGGCAGCAACAGGCGTTGTCGAGGCGGCAGAAAAGAAACTGAAAGCCAAAGCCGAGGAATACCTAAAGAAGGCAAGAATTGACGACAGGACTTACACTATAAGTTTTGCTTCAAATTTCGCTTTTGAGAATATTGCCAACTTAATGAAGAAGGGAAAAAGGGTCAGTATAAAAGACCCATCCATTACAGGCTCTGAAATGACAAATTGCACGCTGATTGATGCAGATGGAAATACATTAACAGACAAAGAAGGAAAGTTACTTGTCTCGTTGGATTTTACCGAGGTTTCAAAAAGCGCAAGAGAGAGCAGGATTATAGGCTTTGAACTAAAAAGTGATATTCCATACGACACGCCGCAGGTAATGTGCGGAGTAAGCGGAATTTATTCGCGTTTGGCAGACATAGAACATAAACTAAGAAAGGAGAATAAAAATGGCAGAAGCTAAGATAAACTATACCGCAGAAGACATAAACAAGCTCTTAGCGGACATTTCAAACAAAGCAACGCAATCAGCACTCACGGAGGCTCAAAAACTCCTGCATGAGCAAATTAGGGGCATTAGCGCTGATTCTGACGCCTACTATGACCCATTTATCAAGATTGCGGATTACAACAATGAGAGCGAGGCCGTTGCTGGTTTGAATGCCCTTGACTATACCAACACGAAATACTTAGGGCATTTTAAGTTGACCGTCAACGGACGATTGATAACAGGAACAAACTACCCTATGTGGATGGCGAAAGGCGTTGTCTTACAGGTTATCCGAGGAGGAATAATAAAAGCATCAACGGAAGCAGGGTTTGCCAATTCATCAACAATTTATTCTGAGGCATACAGGTCAAGGAATGAAAATGGCATTTGGTCTTCATGGACTTTTATGCAGATGCCGCAAAAGGCAGTTCTTAATCTTGGCTCTGACTACGAGACGCTTAAAGCAGCGCCAGAATCAAGCGAAATCAGAGACGTTGATAATTATCTTAATAGATTACGTTTAATTCTCAAAACGCTTGTTGACAAGTTAGACGCAGCAGGCATAATTTCAAAGTGATATGAAAGATTTGTTGCAGCCATCTTTAGGCACAGATTTAAAAATGAACATTCATATTGATGCCTGCGGAGGGTACTCTATGGATGATTATGATTTCAAGGTTGATTTTTTCGTGTATTCCAATCGTTCCTTGACCATTAAGAAGAAAGAAATGATTCGTATTGACTCAGGCAATTATGTTGCCTCATTCAATAGCTATGAACTTGGCGTTGGCCCATTGCAATGCCGTATCACCGCGGAGATTCCAGATGAAGACTGTGATGATGGATTCAGAAAAGAGATTGTTACATTAACGACAGATGTAGTTATATGCAAATAAATTATGGCTTGTATAAATGTTAAGGTAAGACGCGCGACAGACCCACCTTTGGTTGAGGTCGTGAGGCTGGACGGCTTAAATTGCGTTTCAATCAGACCAATTTGCAAGATTCCTACAGAAAAGCCACAAAGACCGCCAAAAGGTTATCTGTACCTCAGAACGTCAGAAAAGAAAATTATTAGAACAAACGACAAAAAACCAATACTTATAAAAGCTATGGCAGGAAATGATTCACAATATTACGATTTACCTTGGACGGGCGAGCAAGTAAAAGAAATGCTGTCTGGATTAATCGTTGATGAAAATAAGGAGCAAGACAGCAAAGAGTAATGAGCCAGGAGGAGAATATCACCAAGTTATTATTGAAGGCAGACGATAAACTAAGAAAGCAATATGAAACGCTGGTTCGTGAACTAATCGCCGCCACAGGGGAAGCGCCCAAAAACGTTTCCTCAGACGAATTATTCTCTATTGCGAAGCATTGCCCAAGAGCAGCAAAAGAAAAGATTGACAGATTGCTAAATGAGTATTGCGCTCAAATGACCGCCACAATTCAAGCGGGAATTACGCAGGCTATATTGTTATCATCAAATACTTCACAGATGGCATTTAGTGAAATGACACGTTTCGATGAAGACGATGTGAAATCTTGGCGTAAAACGACAGCCGAAGCCTTCCGTGAGCAGCGGTTACATAATATGGGTGGGCTTGACCTATCCACAAGCGTTTGGAATTACACTCAGCAAACTAAGGCAGAGTTTGAGTTGGCGATGTCGCAGTCTATCGAGGATGCTCTAAAGAATGGAAATTCTGCTGAGCAGTTAGGCCGTGCTGTACGTGACAAGCTAAATAACCCAAACATGATGTATCGCCGTTATCACCTAAAAAAGCTAATGAGCGATGGTACGAAGAAAGATGTCGTTGAATGGCGCAGGAGGGTAATAGGTCAAGATGGAAAGGTGAGGTTTGTCAAGGAAGATTTGGAAAAGGTGGGTCGCGGCGTTTATCGCTCAGCACGTCAAAACGGTTTGCGCCTTGCGATGACAGAAATAAACATGGCCTACAATTACGCGAATTGTAAGCGATGGAGCGAAGAGCCATTTGTTCTTGGCATCCGTATTCGTTTATCGAAGAACCATCCGTTGACAGATATATGTGACGAGCTTCAAGGCGATTACCCTTCTGATTTTGTTTTCACTGGCTGGCATCCGCGCTGCCGTTGTTCTATGTCCTCTATATTGATGGATAGAAATAGTGAAGAGTGGAAAAAGCTACGCGCGATGTCGGATGCTGAATACAACAGGTATGTTTCACCAAACCGCGTGAAAGATTATCCGAAAGTATTCAAGAACTGGTGCAAGTCTAACAAAGAAAAACTTTTTGATGCAGCCAAACGTAATAAGCTGCCTTATTTTGTTCGTGAAAACAGGGCGCAAGTTGAAAGGTTTTCGGGCATGCGGCTTGGTGACAATTATGCTCAACAAATAGATTATAGCCTTTCAAGCAATCTGGTTAAGATTGATGCCAGCGTGCTGCCAAAAGAAATGATGACAAACGAGCAAGTTAAAAAGGTCTTGTATTCGTTCATCGACAATAATAGTACTTTCTTTCCAAAACCGATAAGGGACATTGTCTTTAGCTGCGATAAGGTGGCTGGAACAGAGAGATTGCGCAATGGATTTAAATTCTATTTCTCAAACAAGGAAATAAACGGTTTTAATATGATGAAGGAGTTGAAGGGAGCATTTCACTCTATTGCAAATAATAAAGAAATGACTTTAATGCAAGAAACAGCAATGGAGACCGTTTGGCATGAATTTTTGCATTGTCATTCAAAGGCTTGGAAAAATGGTAGGGTTAGTAGTGCTGTTCCGTTGATGGAGACATTAAATGAATTTTACGCACGACAGACCTACCCTCAGTTTGTTGCAAAATTTGGAGGAAGGGCTACGCATCATAAGGAGATAAGAAAAAACGGAATTGGCTATTATAACAATTCCGTCAATTTCCAAACTTTGCTCAAGCATTTTGGCATTGGCCAAGGTGTTGCAACTAAGAAGATAGGCAAGATGTTAGATGATACTTACTATGATGATTTTAAGAAGGTATCTTATGAACGAATGTTTAAAACAAAAATTTCTTATGACGATTACAATTCAATGATAGATGTTTTAAGAACAGAACCAAATTTCTTCAAAGAAAAAATTGAATTAATCTAAAGGAGATATTGTTCGTAAGAAATCATATTTCATGTGATTAGGTAATTTATTTACATATTCCATCATTTTCTTTTCATTTTCTCTCAAATGATAAAGTTCAGCTAATAAAACATTTGAACTATTCTCGTCTAATCCTGTAAGGAATCTTTCTTTTGTCATGTTTCCTATTAATGCGTAGTGTTCCTCTGCCGTTATATTGTGGTCAAAAATCGTTTCCATAACATACATATTTAATTATTGTCCTTAATGATTATATCGCAAATGTAGGAAAATATGCTGTAGTCTACACTATTTCCTGTTGATTATTTTAAGAGAAATGCGACACGCCAGCCAATCCGCCAGCGTGCCGCATTCTCTTTGCTTACCCGACTAACGTCTTGTGTTTAACTTGCTCCCATTGAAGCGAGCCAAGCGATTCTACCAACTTGCCGAAGTGGAAATCAAAATTGAAATTATCCATCATGTGTTCGACCTCCTCTTCTGGGTAAGTCTTACTGAGAATCTGATAAACGTTTTCTCTTACGAGAGCCATTTGGTTAAGACACTGGGCGAAATCGTTTGTGTTGAAATCGATAACTCCGTTCATAATCTCGTTTGCTTTCTTGTTGTTAAATTCAGCCATTGTTGTGAAATTTTATGTGGTTTAATTAATAAGATGGATTTGTTTATTTTGGATTTTAGAAAGGGCGCGATTCTTCGTCAAACAAAGACTTGTCGCTATTTTCCATGTGGAAGAGCTGATTGATTAGGTTGAAACCAAGATGATTCCATGCGACATACGCCTTGATGTCATCACCGAAAACATGATATGTCCTTTTGCAATACACCACCATTGGAAGGTTTGTCAGTTTTTCTGTAGGATACCAAGAGCCATTAATATTGACTATATATCCGTTGTTTGACAACATATTGTTCAAGTACTGGGCCGTTGTCTTCAATTTCTTTGCTATCGTTGTTATATTGAAGAAAGGGCCGTTTTTCGGTGCATCATCGCAGTATTGGTTGTTTGCCTCATGCTGCCTTGTATTAGTACTTGCCTCTAATGCTTGGCGCAGCAGAGCGTTATTCTCTTTTAGGGCTTCTATTAATTCTCTGGAATGGTCATCATCGGAATGTGTGTCTGCTTCATATTTACCTGTGAGCCTAATTCGTTTAAGGATTTCTTTCACCCCTTTCTTGAACTCCTTAGCTTTTGGCAGGCGCGATAGCATCAAGACTTCGTAAACGCCAAATTCAGTAAGGAAAAGGTAGTTATTGGCTTTGTAACTATCTGATTCTGAGGGGATATAACTATCACTTATATCCGAATTTTGCAAACTCAACTTGGCATAAATAACCATTTTCTCATCATCATCAATCTTTGATATCATCTTTGATGGATTTGAATGACCAAGCCATTTTGCAACATCTTTAGCCAAAAACAAAGGCTTTTCCCTTGTGCCATAGACATTGACTTGTTGATTACAAATAACCTCGCTGTCAATCACTGTGATTTTTTGATTTTCAACCATAATTAATTTAATATTTAGCATTTTAGGCAATAAAAATAGCGGTATTGCCTTTCCCGCTGCTAAAACTACTGGTTGAATGGTAGATTCGGAATGCCATTATAGCAATTCCACGGGGGTACAATACCGCCTTATATATATCCTCTATGAGGACAAAAAGGGGCTATGGTAACTCTTTAATGTAATTAAAGATTCCATTCAACAAATAAAGTTTTAGCACCGCAAAGATACTACTTTTATATCTAACCACAAACATAATTGCGATTTATTTTATTCCAATTTTATGATTTTGTATTCCTGCCTTGTTATTCCCAATTTCTTCCTGTAGTCCTCTACCTTAGAAAGGATGTAATTGCGCTTTATCTTATCTGCCTCATTTAGAAGATATGCAATATTATTGCCGTTGGCCATGAACTCTTCATTATCTTTTCTGACGAGTACATATCTGCATTCGCCTGCCATATTGGAATACCTCGCTCCATAGTCGCGTAATTCAAGAAGTTTTGAGGCTTGCTTTCTTAATATCTTCAATAGTCTTACTTTCATTGCTCAACGAATTTTCGCATTACATTCAGCTCTGACATACTAAGGCTATAGATTTTGGATTTTGCAGTTCGTAGCGTTCCGCAGATGCTATATCCTCCGTCTTCTGTTTCGACAATAACCTTTTCTTCTGCCGTATATTGCACGTTATTAAGCAATTCAGCTACAATGTGACGCAGCACTTTTATTTCTTTATCATTCATTGTTTCTCTTAGCTTAATCTGTTATGTGATAGAAGTAATCAGCTTGCTCACCTTGCAAGTTTCCTAATGCGTAGTCGTTGGCTTCATTCCAAAGTTTATTGTAAAGATAAGCTTTATCATTTTCTTCATCTGTGCCATTCTCAACATAATGGTAGCAAATCTTATGATTAAGAACAAGTACAAGTTCAGTAAGGTATTTGTAATCTTCTTTCCACTCATCAAAGGCACGGTTAAACGTGTCTTGAATGGCTTGCAAGCCGTATGTGTCAGCAATGGAGAAATCTTGCCAGAATGTAGTGAAAGGTTTGTAGCCTGTTTCTTCTTCAATGTTCCATCTGGGAATTATCATTTTAAATTTTGCCATATCTGTATGTTTTACATTGTTATTATCAATTCTTCATTTCTTAGTCGGTTTTATTGCGTCTATTGTTTGCTTCCAATATGCAACACATTTCCTCATTGTCTTATTACCATCACCAGACTTATAATGGCTGAGGATATTCTCCTCTATCTATGATAACATCCATTACCTGTATAGCCAATTCAAAATCCTCGTAATATCCGAAAACCCATTGCTCGCCATCGTGTCCGTCTGGATTATTGATATACACCATATATTTGTCTTTCTCCTTCTCAACACAGATAAATTCATGTCGGTTAATATACACAGTTCCTGAAAACATATCTTGTTCAGTGTCTTCAACTTCGTGCGTAGTCACACCCAGCCTGAAATAGAAGAATCTTTTAAAAATCAAGCATTTTGTCGTAAAGTTGGAAAGACTATTCTTCATATTATTATTTAATTTTAGTCGGTTTTGTTGAATCTATTGTTTGCTTCCAATACGCAATCCATTTCCTCATTGTTGCTATATCGGAATCTCCAATATTGTAAACGGTTGAGGTATATAATTTGCCAAAAGCACTACATTGCTCGATATGGCTATTTGCAATCACTGCCGAAACAATATTCAGCATTGTTTTTATTTCTTCTATTGTGTATTCCATTGATTGTTTATTTTGAGCAAAAGCCTCATTGTTAGTCTATTTACTTTTTCCATGCCCATTCCTCAAAGGCATTATAGTAGCCTTTTCTGATGAACAGCATATCTCCACTACCGTCACCCCACCAATCATTACAATGTGAAATGTATCTGCCTATCTGATTTTGATTTACTGGGCATAGCTTCTTATATATAGAACGGAACATAGAAGATACCTTTCTTCCGCTGAAATGCCCAGCTCTCTTAGCGTCATTGGTGCAGTAAATATACATTGTAACAGTTTCCACTTTCTCGTTGTCATCAAGAAACTCCCAATCGCTATCGCCCCATGCTCCGTAATTGATGGTATCTTTGAGTAGCTGCTGCTCGTCTGATGTCAGAACTGACACTATTTCCTGTATTTGATTTATTGTTGCTTCCATAATTCTATATTGTTTTATTTGCCCCGTTGGTTAGACGGGGCGTTACCTTTATGCTATTTCCAAATAATTCAATCCAAATGTTTCAGAGCATTCAACGAATTTGCCGAATCGGTCTTTATTCGTTGCAATAGACTTAAACCATTGCTTCACTTGATATGAGCCACATTTGAGCATATCTGCCAATTTCCAAGTGGTTTGGTCAAATGCCATTCGCAAGTCGTTCTCTTTCTGTGCTTTTGCGCCAAAATACACCAACAAAGCCTTAACAGCGTTTCTCTTGTCGTCAATATTTGTACCGTACAGCAACACTTCTTGAATATCCATGCAGATTTCTGATTTCTCGCTATTGATAGAATCTGATAAATTCTTCAAAAACCAGTTCTCGTCTTCTGAAAGATTGAACATCTTCGTGATTGCTTTAATATCTCTTGCGTAAACTGACTTCATAATTCTCATTTTTAGGTAGTTAGTTGTTAATTCCCTTTCTTTTATATTGCAAAGATAGATATAATTTTTATATATACCAAATGTTTTCGCTAATATTTTAGATAGAAGTACAATTATTTTTCACCTGTTCCATATTCACGCAGCGCGAAAATACACATGAATACATAGTTTTTTGACTACTCAAAAATTTTATTGTTGTAACTCGCTGATAATCAATGGGTGTTTTATGCAAGTGCAATGCATTTGCATTGCAAGTGCATTGCAAGTGCATATTTTCTTGCATTAAATCTCTGATTTTCAGACATTTAAAAGCCGCGAAAAAAATCTCGAAAATTCCTTGGATTTTTTGGTCTGCCTCACTATATTACAATATATAATTTATTAATCTAAGTAATATTCACAGGTTCATATTACTTATCTTAATAAACCATATATTGTAATATTAGTGAGGCAGACCAAAAAATCACCCATATATATTTAGCCGATGCTCGAAATTTTTCAAATTTCTCGCCGAATATCCAGGGGGAAGGGATTCATGTTTTTGAGTTGAATTTTGAAATGGTGTATAAGAGATAGATATTTTTATTCATTTCGTTTTGTTGTGTTGAATAATTCAATTAATTTTGTGGATGTAATTAAACACAAATGAAACATGAAGAAAAAGTTAATCCAAGTTTTGAAAACCTTGTACGCGAGCAAGGGTTTTAAGGCAAACGAACTTGAAGAGCTTGCTGACGTTTTGTCAAGCAGCCTTAAAGAAGATTCAACGGATGAGGAAATTAGTAACGTGGCAAACGGTGCTGAATCATACGTTAACATGCTTCAAAAGGTCGGTAACAGGTATGCAAGTGCCATCGAGGAAAAGTACAAAGGTTATGTGAAGCCCAATACAATAGAAGAAGGCAAAACAAAACAAATTGAAGAAAATTCTTTGACCAAAGAGGCGATTGCAAAACTTATTTCTGAGGGTATCGCAGAGGCCATCAAACCAATCCAACAGCAACGTGAATCTGAGCGTTTATCGCAAGTTCTTTCAAGCAACGAGAAATTGAAAGGTATTCCTGCAAAGTTCATTTCGCGTTACAAGCTGGAAAAAGAAGAAGACCTCGATAATGTTGCCTCACAGATTGCGCAGGATTATGCAGATGAACGTAAGGCAATCCTTGAATCTCTTGGAATTGCTGAGCCTCCAACTTCTGGCGGTGATGCTGATTCCGATGAAGGATTTGTAAAGCTGATGCAGGGAGCGCAAAAGGCACTTGAAACAAAAGAAAAATAAGAAAGTTATGTATTACAAGAAGAAATTTCCGACAGACATCAAAGAAGGTGCTTGGGATGAAAAGAGCTGCGTGCGGCGTGTAGCTGGTTTCACGATTGATGAAACCAATTTGCCGTCAACGTTAAAATGGCTACCAAAGGGAACGCCATTAGTGTTGCTAACGAACGGCATGGTTAGTGCTTGCAAAACGGCAAAGGTGTACGAAAAAGCAGTACAAGCTGCAACAACGCTTAAAGTAAACAAAGGTTCATTGTTCATGGTCGGTGACAAGATTGCTGGCTCTACAATTTCCAAGGTTGATGATTCGTCAAGCGATTTTACGAAGCTGACGATTTCAGCACTTGAAAACGAAGTGGAAGCTAACGCCGTAGTTGACGATGGCAACGCAGGCAAGGTTATCGGCTTGAATTATGCCACCGTTGAACTGGATGGGCAACAGAGCTGCACGCCTACATTGCAAGCGTATGAGATTGACGAAGATTCCTTGCCTTATCCTATCAATGAGGCGATTAAGGAGGCTTTGACCGTTACGCATAAATATTTGATTAAACCTTAATTAAACAATAGAGATGGATAGTCTGATTAAAGAGCTGGAAAAGCCTAAGAGATTTGATGTGTTTGTGCAGGAGCAAATGAAAAACTCCACGTACAAAGCACTTTGGAAAGAGGAGATTGCCACAACTGACTACGAGGCTTCACGCACGTATCGTTCCGCAATTGCGGAGTATAGTGCAGCAATGGTCGGTAGTGTAATTGACAAGAATGGCGAAAAGCCAACGCATACCATGCCAAGTGCAAATGAGCTTGTTGGTTCAATTTCGCACATGGGTGATGAATGGCAAATGGATAATAACCGATTAGAACAGTATTACTACATGGAAGGTCGTTTGCGAAATAAATTCAAAAACGACACTCCTGCAATGTATGCTTCCAAAGATTACGCAAAGCTTGTGAAATTCTTGTTTGACCCATTTGAAAAAGCAGTTATCGCTCCACAGAAGCGAATCGACTTGCTTTACTATGAAGGTTTGTTCAGCGGCACACAGACCGTTGATGCCAAGAACAACAAGAAGTCAAATGTGACTTACAAGTTAGATTTGGGTGTAAAGAAGTATCATCCTACCGTTAAATGGGGTGAGGAAACTTCAAGTCCGATTTCTGATATTCAGCGTATTGTAGACGAGTTATCTGCCAATGGTAAGACGGTTGTTAAAATGCGTATGAGTACACGCACTTTCCGTAAGATGTGCAAGAGTAAGGAGTTCGCAGACACGTTTAAACTGAAACTTGGCAAGGTAGACATCAGTCCAGCAAAAATCACGTTCAACGAAGCGAACTTGTATCTGGAGAGCCTTTTGTTGCCGACAATCACAATCGAGCCTGACCGTTTTGTGAAATTGCAGGATGGAAGTACAATTAACATGACCGTTGATGACCGTGTTGTGTTCCAATGTGTTCAGAATGTGGCCGTTTTGAAGGTATCTGACCCTCTTGAGATGATTGACCCACTGCCTAGCAAGAATTATAGTCAGTATGACGATGTACTTGTTGGCTTTTGGAGAAACGAAAAAGGACGATTCATTGACTATGATATGTGGGCAACGCCTGTATTTAATGGTCTTGATGATTTCTTCATTATGGAAACGGATAAAACAGCATAAAAAATGAATATTATTGAGGCTATTGCAACGGAGATAGAGCCATACGAGCAATCTATGGCATCTATGGAAAAGGGACTAATAGACGCTGGATTTCGTTTTACGCCATACGCGCCGACAGATGAATACAACAGCGAGGCGAGGAAGACCGTTGCTTTAGCCTCAATGTTGTGTTTATCGAAAATGCTTTCATTATCTTCTGAGAGTGCTGGAGGCTTTTCACAAAGCTATGATACCAAGCTGCTGAAGGAGAGAATTAAATCTATCGCTGAAAGTGCTGGAATTTCGCCAGACTTGGTCTTGAAAGAGAACGACAACAATATCTATTGCATACATATATGATTAAGAATGCAACAATATCCTTACAGACTGTAGTCAAGCAGGAGGATGAAGACTTGAATATTATTGAAAAGATATGCTGGTCGAAGAGCGTAGGATGCACGGTTGCGCCAAATTCTAAGGCCAATCAAATAATGCTCAATGATGGTTATAAATATAATACATCATACGATATTCTCCTTAATGACGTGAGATGTTTCGGCAGGATTCCGAAGGTTGGCGATTATGTTAGGGTCGTAAAGAACGATTCAACATTGGATGCCAAAAGACAGATTCTTGGAGTAACAACAAAAGGGCATTGGCTGAAATTATGGATATAGCAATAGAAGGGTTTGAGAATGTTTTAAAAAAGGCTGGAGCGAAGAAACAGAACAATTCAGCAAATAGAGGCAACGCAATACTTCGAGAGTTGACCATCATAGCAGAAGAGGCGTGCAATATTGCACGTGATGCCTATCCAGACCGCATGAGTGGTGGTTACGATGACCACACGCGGAATTTACGCGGTAGCATTTGTGCTACAATCTATTACGGTGGTAGCGAGGTGAAAAGATGTGGCTTTGATGGTTTGGGAAGTGCAGAAGGCGAGGCGAATGCAGAAATTGCAGCTAATTCGCTGGATGCCGACCAATCAGCACTTTGGGAAATCAAAGTGAGCGCAGGAATGTATTATGCAAGATATGTTGAAGCAAAAGGCCACAAGGTTATCTCTCATGTACAGGGATGGTTGACAGAGCAATTGAATAAACTTGCACAAGACATTAAGGATGGAAAAATATAAGAACTCAATAGACGTAGTTACATCGCTTTGCAGATATTTGAAGCAGCAAAGTGATTTTAAAGTATTTGCATACGAGAAGGATGAAAACTATCGAGGTGATTATATTGCTGTCAATAGTCTGTCTGTCAATTACGGAAAATGGGCAGACAGCAATTTGATAAATCTCAATATCCACGCGCAGGACAATTCGTCTGGAAGTCTTAATAAGGAAAGTCTTTCACGGATGTATGAAAATGTCTGCAATCTTATCCCTTATACTAACGAGATGACTGAAACCGAAGACCAACCATTGATGGTTGATGGTATTGCTTATTCTATCAGTTCAGACAGCAATGTGATGAAAGATAACGATGAAACACATTTTATCAATTTAAGAATTAAAGTTCAATTTTAAAAAAGAAAATAATTATGGCAAAAACTTCACCTTATGGAATCGTAAGCGTTAAATTGCTTGATGTAGAGAAAGATGGCTCTTTCCCAATTGATTCAAAATGGGAAACAGCTTTTGAGTTTAGTGCAATCGTGAAGGATAGTTTTTCTTTCAATGATAGTGCAGCTTCAACCAATAACATTGAAGTTGAGGATATGGACGAATATTACGCAACGCTTGAAAGTGATAAGGGACAAAAAGGCTTCACCTTGGATGTCTATGATTTTGGCGAGAAGATTGCCAAAGAATTGCTTGGCTATACAAAGGTAGGCGATTATATCACAGAGACCGTTGGATTTAAACTTGGAAATAAGGCCGTCCGTGTTCAGACAAAGAAATTTTCAGATTTCCCAGCAAAGGTTTTCGAGTGGGCGAATATGAAGCTCAATGTAACTATGGCAGGAACAATGGGCAAGAGTGGCTTTCCTAATATTCATGTAGAATTTGTAAAACAGGCTCACCTTAATGCAGAAGGTAAGGAAGTGCCTGGCGCAAGATGGAAAGATTTGGCCGATGAATAATAAAACTCATGAGTTAAAAACAAAATAAAAAACATGGCAAAATTTATCAAATTTAGAGAAAAAGCCTCTGTGGCGGCTTCAAAGGCTGACACAGAAGGCACAGAAGGCCGCGTTGACGTGGTTAAGAGCGAAAATGCGCTCGTGTATGAAGCCTCTGCCGTTATCCGTGGAATCTCGGACACGCAGGCAGAGTATGTGAACCGAAAGGTTAAAGAGGAGAATGACGCGAAGGCAAAGATTTCGTTCAGCGTTTCACCTTCCGCAACTTTCGTCAAGGGTACATCAACGGCATTCACGTTGACCGTCACTTGTACGTTTGCAGGTGCGAATGTTGACGCTGATGCACTGCCAACGATGACAGCAGGCGGCGCATCCGTCACCGTTACGAAGAAGTCTACTGGCGTTTATTCTGGCACGGTGAATGCAAGTTCGACTACCCTCTTTGATGTACATGCTACCGTTAAGGGCGTTGCAAGAACTGCATCAAAGACGGTTTATGCCTACAATCAAATCTTGTTTGGCGTTAGCTCGTACGAGACAGCACCTGTCAGCGATGCGGCTGAGATGGCCAAGTTCCTTGCTCAGGTCAACGGCACGAAGTTACAGAGCAATTCAAACGGTACGTATAAATTCTCCTTCACGGCAGAAAAGCCCTATGGCTATGTTCTGATTCCGTCTGACGTTACTGTTTCGCCGAACTTGGCAAACAACCTCGCAGGTCGCGAAGGCCCGTTGCCAGTCAACTTTGTTAAGCAGGCTGACGCAACAGGTTCTGGTATCACTTACAAGGTGTATCGTATGGCATCAAAGATGGGCGTAAGCGTCCATAATGTTGAACTTTATTAATCTAAAGAGAAATGGCAAAAAAATACGGAGTAGCATCCGACTATATCAAATACACATCTCGTATCAAATCAGACACGAGTGACGGCGTTGCAGTTGAAGCCTCGCAAGTCGTTGACCTTGAAGAGGATAAATTGCAGAGCGACATCAACAAAGAGTTGAAGGCATCAATCGCATCTGCAAGCGGCAAAACTTACTCAAAGAGCGAAATTGACGGCAAGGACACTGCCACGCTGACCTCAGCGAAGAGCTATGCTGACACCAAGAAAACAGAGGCTGTCAGTGCTGCCGCTACAGACGCGACTACGAAGGCAAACAGCGCTCTCGCTTCTGCCAAGAGCTACGCAGACCAGAAGGTTTCTGCCCTTGGAAGTGTGTACACAACTAAGGGTTCATGCACTGCCGCTCAGTTGAAGGCTCTCACTTCTGCAAAGGCTGGCGATGTGTGGAATATTACCGATGCCATAACCATTGACGGTAAGGCTTATCCTGCTGGCGTGAACGTGGTGTGTGTTACTGCTTTCGCTGGTACAATTGACCCTGCTACCACCAGGATTTGGGACGCTTTGCAGGGCTTGCAGGATTTGACGAGCTATGCCAAGTGGAGCCAAGTTGAAGAAGCTGCCATCAGCGATGTAGAATTTGAGCGAGACGTAGCTGGGGAAGATAACAGCTATACGTTTAAAAAGACCCTTACTTATGTGGGCGGCACTAAGAGAGAGGTTGATTTTGGTATCATTCTTGACCCTGCCACCTCCACCAAGGCTGGCGTTATGTCTGCTGCAGATAAGGTGAAACTTGATGCGGTGGATGGAAGGATTCAGGACGTGAAGATTGTAAAAGATACTGCCAACACTGAAGTAGGGTATAAAATTACGGATTTGAATGGCAAAAATAGTGTGCTTATTCGTTCTGGTGCTCAAATTTGGGATGGAGTAAGTATCGGTACAGGCGCATATATTCAAGATGGAGCAGGAATCGGCTATAGAGTTCAAATACAAGAAGGCATTAACATTGGCACTACTGCTGACAATGCTTTTGAAATATCAAATAGTAATGACAGGAATGCAAGAGTAGGTATTTATTACGGAGCAAAGATTTTTACCGATGCGTTAATTGGAACAAATGTAAAAATTGGTTCTAACATTGAGATTGGCACACATGGAGAATCAGATACTATTATCGTTAGAGGTATAGACCTTGACAATAAGATAGGATTTGGTTTGAACAGTGGTGATTTCAAATGGAAATGGGAAAACGGCGTTAAAACCGCCGCCACCACCGATGACCTCTCCGCTTTGGCATCTCGTGTCTCCGCATTGGAAGACCTTTTGAAACTGGCATAGCCAAACTAACATTTAGACAGGGTGTACAGATGTGCATCCTGCCTAATCCTCTCATACAAGAAATATGAATAGAAAAACGTACAGATGTGCCATTGTCATTACGGCATACAATGTTGAAAGATATATTGAACAGAGCGTTGCAAGCGCCTTGAATCAGACAGAGAAGTGTGAGGTCATTGTCGTTGAAGACAAGTCAACAGACGGCACGCTTGACATCCTCAGAAGAATCAAGGGAATCACTCTCTTGGAGAATAGCGAAAATGTTGGCGCTGGTTTGTCACGCAGACGAGGCATTGACTACGCAAGTGCAGATTATGTAATGACGCTTGATGGCGATGATTACATTGACCTTGATTTTGTCAAGAGACTGCTTGCTACAGCCGATGCCACGGGCGCGGATATTGTCAGCGGCGGCGTGAAAATCCTTAAAGAGGATGGCTCATGGGATGCAACGTCCTACGGCAATTGCGTTACGGAAGGCCGCGACAAGGTTGCCAAGTTTTGGGGCGAACGCATTGTGTTCATGAATAACAAAATCATCCGCAAGGAACTCTGCAACAAAGTCCCATATAGCGATAGACGTTACATCGAGGACACGCCGACCATTATTCCGATGATGTTCTTTGCTAACAAGGTGGCGTATGCCGACACTATCGGTTACACCTACCGAATGCGCAGCGATTCACTGACGCACACGACCAATATTCTAAAGGACGTAGTGTTTAAGGGTCTTTGTTGGATTGATTTGTACGAGTTCTTCATGACGCACGACCAAGGTATGTTTGAGGCTGTCAACGTGAAAGGATTTATCGTCAACATCATTGGTACGCTGAATAAGATTCACGTCACGCCAGAGATGGTTGCACCATTTGAAAAGGAATGGCATGAATTTACGATGCGCCTTTTGAACGTTATCGAGATTACGAATATTAATCTTGTCGGAGGGGAGAACAAGAAACAAGTGAAAAATTAATTATTAACTAAGTGTGGTTAAACGGCCTTCGGGCCAAACATTCTTTGGCAATGTGCAGATGTTGTCATTTCACATTGTCAGAGAATGTTGTTATTTTATAAGGTTATGGCAACAGTAGATTGGAAAAAGCTTGAAGGTCGCATATTTAGGTTTGACGTGAACACTTCGACAGAGGATGCGTTGAAGGCTACGAATCCCGCGATTATTCATTTCACGACAGAGGGAGACATCGTGATGAATGGGGAGAAATTTTGCAGCCCGAAGAAGAAGGAGTTAAAGGTGGTGAAGTTATGCACATCGTATGAGAATGCTAAATATGATGCAGTGCTGACGCAATTAAATGGAAATGAACTTCAATATTTGGATTACCCAGAAACGGCGACAGAAGAAGTTTCCTATAAATCATATATTATAGTCGCCTCCTTGATAAGCGGAAAGCCTTTTTATTGGTTTTCAGATGCTTATAATTTAGGCGGGCCAGGCATCAGAATTGCATCAGAAAAAATTATCGGTGTAGACGAAAAGACTTTCAATGCAGGGTTTGATAGCCTGGCGAATGATATTGTATTTGTATTTGACTATGATACAATAGAATTAAAAAGTTTTACATACGGAAATGGCTCTGACACTGGAGACCTTAATTATGTTGGTATGTCTTATATGGTATCAGCATCCTTTATAACAGTGGCCAACAACGAAGCAGGAGGCATTAATTTTGATGTTGCTTTATACAATGATTTGAAACGTGTTTATAGCGATATATCACTCCTTCCACTCGTTACTGGTGGCTTAACAAATACAGCATCCAAAAAAGCAACAGGTCTTGTAAAAATCGGAAAGGGCCTTACCACTCATTCAGAAAAGACTGACACAGGCGACTATATCAATGATGAAAAGGTAGGATTACTTGAACTTCTTCCTGCCAAAGCCGATACCCTTGGCGGCGTAAAGAAAGCCAACCTCAACCTTCAAAGCGAGTACGAGTTTTTGAAGGCCGTGCCAAACGTCACCACTCTTGATGAGGCAAAGTTCGCCATCAATCATCTACGAATTATCTGCAAAACACTCGTAGATAAACTGGAAGAGGCAGGAACGTTGAATAAATAATATTGAAAGACATGATTAAAATTGCATCACATAACAGCTTTACAGGAGAGAAAGGTGACGGCCTTTTGTCGTTCCTTGTCTCCGCGTTTTCAAAATGCCAATCGAAAACCTTGGTGCAACAACATAGATGCGGCTGTCGTCTGTTTGACCTCCGCGTGAAATGGGACAAGGGCAGAGGAAGATTCGTTGCCGCACATGGACTTTGGAAAGCTAAGAAGTCCCTGCTAAAACTCATGGCAGAACTAAACGGCATTGCAGCATCTTCGCCAGTCAAGACGACGTATCTGCTTACCTATGAGGGAGAATGCGAAGAAGGCACAGAGGTGTACGAAAATTTCAGAAAACTTGCCGAATGCCTCAAAGGATTCAGTAACATTCAATGCGTGCAACTGAGTGTTAAGAAACCAGATTGGCGCGTATTGTGGTCAAGTTCTGATATGCCGTACTACACTGCCGCCTATGATGTCTTGGCAAAGGACAATTGGAAGACGCTGCTTCCGATTCCTTGGATGTGGGCGAAGTTCAGACGAAAGGCAGAGTTTAGCGATGTTTACTACAGAATGGTTGATTTTCTTTAGGAGGGAAAATATGGAATCGTCATTTATTCTTAACCCGTTGGTTGCCTTGGCAGGCATCGGAGCGTATTACACCATTCCAACAGAGATAGAAGAAACGTTTTACGGTCTTCGCTGGATGGTGTTGTTTATTATCTTCATGATAATTGCAGACTTTTATTTGGGTCTGACTGAGAGTGTGAAGGTGAAAAAGGAATCGTTCAGATATAGCAGAGCAGGGAGAAGAACCGTTTGCAAGTTCATCGAGTACATGATTTACATCATGACAGGAGCTTTGCTTGGCAAGTCTTTCCTTGAACCTATGGGTATAGGTACATACGAGGAGGGCGGCGCGTTAGGCTCTGTATTTGCTGCCATATTTGAACTGGATAGCATTAAAGGCCACGTGTGTGCCATACATAATGTGAAGTTTAATTTCTCTTTTAAACGCTTTATTGTAGCTATGCTGAAAAAGAAGGATAAGGATGCAGGCGAGGCGTTTGAGGAGGCAACGAAGGAGGAGAAGTAAGATGGCAAATTACAAACAAATAATTCCCTTCATTTTATCATGGGAGGGCGGTTTTTGCAACCGAAAGAACGACAGAGGAGGCGCGACAAACAAGGGTGTGACGATTAACACGTGGCGAGGTTATTGCGCTAAAAAGGGCAAGCCAGCAACGATTGAAACCTTAAAAGCGATGACTACCAGCGAATGGGAAGAGATTTTTAAAACCATGTACTGGGATGCGCTCAAATTGGATAATGTGACAGACCAAAATGTCGCTAACATCATGGTTGATTGGGCATGGGCAAGCGGCGTTGGCACGGCGGCGCGACAATTACAGAAGCTCGTAGGCGTGAAGGTTGACGGCATCATCGGAAACAAGACGTTGGCTGCCATCAATAGCACAAGCGGTTTGCCGTTGTTTGGACGTATCAAGCAGATGCGCCTATTATTCGTCAAGAGTATTGTCAAGAATGACAAGAGCCAGCAGGAAAATCTTAGAGGCTGGGAGCGCCGAATTAATTCAATTATGTACGACAATCTTATTTTGAACAAAAATGATTAAGTGGTTTTACAAATTTTGCAGCAAGGTGGCAGGCTTCGCTGCCTCGCTTGGCATTGATGGCCTTACACATATTATCGTAATGACCATTATCTCCAAGATGGCGCTTATCTTTCTGCCAGTATGGGTTATGGTAGCCGTTATGCTACTGGTTGCCGTTTCCAAGGAATTGCTCGACAGATTCACAGGGCAGGGAACGTCAGAGTGGAAAGATTTCTTCTGTGATGTTGCAGGCATTTTAATAGCGATGATATGAAAAAGGCATTGTTATTCTTTATTGTTCTTCTCTCTCTTGTTTCGTGTTCGCGAAAGACAACGAGCGTTGAGAAAGAGTTCACAGATTCAGTGAGGATAGAGAGGCGTGACACGTTGATACAACGGCAGATTCTTACGATTGCTGACACCGTGTATCTTTCCGATACCGTCTTTATCTCCGAGCTAACAATGGTTACGGTTGATGCTGATGGCAAGGTCATCCGTACCGATACGGAACGCGAAAAGAAAATCATTTCCAACCGAGACGCAAAGCACTATTTCAACGCTAAGCAGGAGGAGCAGCAGACGAGTGTAACGGACAAGGAAGAGACGAGAAAGGAGAAGGAAAACAAGACGGTGAAGGAGAAACCGCCGATTTTGCAGCGATTCAAAGACAGCCTCTTTCAGTTCGCCGCGGTGTTGCTGATGATAATTGGCGCGTGGTATTATTTTGTTTATTCCAAGAGGAGCAAAAAGCGAGGATAGTCCAAAAGATTATTCAACCTTTTAATTCCTCAAAAATGAAACAATTACAGATATTATTTGATAAAGCCGTTGAAGCTACAATGAACGCAAGCGGTTTATCTTTCGAAGAGTTCACGACAAGCAGAAGCGAACGAAGTGTGAATGCACGTGTGGTTTTCGTTGATTACCTAATTGAACAAGGAATGAGTGAAGGCACTATCGCTGAGTTAAGCGGCATGAGCCAGCAGAGGGTGAACGCCTTGAAAAATTCACGCATCTACCGAATGAAAACGCTCATGTGCAGAGTATTGAAACAAAGTCTGAAAGATATTATCGGATAAGAAATGGCGTGCCTTCGGGTGCGCCTTTTTTTGTTGTAAATTAATTAGATATAAATGTTAAATTCACGCATTTTTCTAAGAAAAAATCTTGGTTTTTATTTGGCGTTTTCAAGATAAATGACTATCTTTGCAATATAGAAAAGAAGGAAATAGCAATAACACCACAGCCCTCGACAACACGGTAAGTCACTAATTATGAAGACGAATAAAAAATATAGCAAGAAGTCAATTATCGCAATCATCAGACGTGGAGAACCAACGGAGATTTTCCGCCTTTGCTTCCATTTGAATGGTGAAGTAAGCAAAAAATCTGTATGCGAATTAATCAGAAGCTTTGCTCCATCTAAAAAAATTAAGGACACAGCCTATGATATTGCGTATCGCTCGGAACATAAATTCCAACCGTTGTCGTCAACAGAATTGTCAAGAGAATCCGAATATTACGAGGCGAATAAGATTCACATGATTGTTAATCGACTGCGTTATTATATAAATGGTAAAAAGGATTCTTATACTAAGACACCAACCTTGATTGAAGGACAATTATTCTGGGCATCAAGAGAATATGGCCGTAATGACTATAACAAGTCTTTCATTTGCGAATACAAAGGAAACGAGAAGATGTGTGACCTCTTGGTTAAGTTAGGAAATAAATATTTATAATAAATAAGGCGCACCAGAAGCCTCCAAAAAGCCTCAAGGGTATGAGCAAGAAATTATGAAAATCAAAGCATCTAAATTCAATGAGGTTAGATTATCTGACGTTGCTCAGTTTATAGAATCACCTTCACAAATTATTAGGTCTAAATGTTCAAATGGCGTTCTTCTTGGTCAAATCAGCCTTAAAGATGGAAGTGTTATGCGATTATATGCTGGCGATGAGATTCGCATTAATAATGTTCAATTGCCGTTGGCTGCACCATCCTCTTTCCCATTTCCTGAAAATGAGGACTATTTTAATTCTGAGATAGAAATAAATGACTTATAATATATTCTGTTGGTAAATTTATTAGCCCTCGACAACACGGTTAAGTCTATAATTCATGAAATATAGCGTTTATTACAGCAATAATGTGGAAACGAATAAGGTTGCCGAGTTCGAAACATTAAAGGAAGCCAAAGATTATTGCGCCAAGAACACAGAAGGTTGCGACGAAGTTTGTGCCGAAGACAATTGTTATGAACATAATAACAACTTTTGGTATGAAGTATATGAAGGAGAGGACTGTGCTATTTATGATGAAGACGGCGAAGTTGCAGACCTCAAACAAACTGTTTACGAAACTGAACGCTTTTATTACGATTAATTAATCAAAATGAAAAGAGAAATACCATTATTTATCGTTGATTCTTCTCGAAAGCACAAAAAAGGAGAATGTGACTATATATGTTGCACCGACAAGGATAGCGGATTTATTGCAAAGATTGACTACATTGATGGCGAAATAGAAGAAACAGGAAGTGATTACAGAATCGGGTTAAGCAAAAATGGAATCTCTTGCAGAATGAAGATAGTTCGCTCAATGGGCGAGAATCCAACTGAAACCGCGGTTAGAAGCCTGCTCAAAAAAGGAATGGAGTATTATTCAACTATCATTCAAAAAAATGTTGATGTCACAAAGCTCAGCCGAGAAGATTGCGTTGATTGCATTGATGTGATTATAAGAGCCAATATGTCCTTAATGAAGGACAGGCCACTTGGCCAAAGACAGACAATTGCGACATCTATTTGCGTGTTAGAGGCCGCCAAAAAATACATAATGGAAAAATAAAATCATCATGAAAGAAATAATAAGAGGCATAACAACTCGTTATATATTCCGTAACTCGGATAAAAAATCCATTCAGTTAGATGTGACAGTATATGATGCTGAAACAGCGTCAAATGTCAAGGTTCATGATATAGTTCTACATGTAGATGGTATCGAAATGAACTACAATTATAACAACACTAATGGCCCGAGCTGCATCTACGGTAAGTGTAACACTTCAATCCATGAAATGCTCTTTAACAACAAAGGAGAAGGTCGAATAAAAATAAGAACGAAGATTGGCGATGAATATTTAATAGCAATACCAGAAGACATTTCATCGGACATTTACAATTCACTAAAGAACAATGACAAATAAGCAATCAGGCTGGGGCGGCCGCCGCGAGAATAGCGGTCGCCCAAGAACAAACAAAGTCACAATGTGGGCAAACGTAACGCCTGCATTTCTTGCCAAACTAAAGGAGAAGGCCGAAGAAGAAAACATGAAGGTCGGTGAATATCTTGAAGAACATCTTAGGTTATAATTTCAGTAAATTAAATTCATTCGTAAGGTGCTGATTCTGAAAGCCAAACAAAACAATATGGCGCGTTTCGGCAAATTACCAGCAAATTAAATCCGTCTTAATACTTCGTGATTATAACCGAATTATAATCGAAAAAGGCTCGTCACAGCTATTGTGGCGAGCCTTTTTTTTGCTTCATGCTGTTAGCCTTTCACATAACAAACAGATTACAATTTTCACAAAACCGAAACAAATCGCAACAGCCGAAATTTGTCTTAGAAAGCAGGAAAGTCCTGTTTCATAACTAAAAAAAACAAATTTATTATGGAAGGAATTGAAAAAGTGATTTGTTGCGACAAGGGAAACGATGCTTTGGCCTATGCAGCGATGGCCAACAAACAAACAGACCCTATGGCAATGGCGGCGATGATGAACGGAGGCATGGGTAATCAGTGGATGAATAATCCATTTGCCTATATGATGTTTCTTGCAATGTTTGGCGGTGCAGGATTCGGAGGCTTTGGCAACAGAGGGAATGCCGTGCAGGATGCAGAAATCCAAAATCAGATTGCCTCTCTACGCTCACAGATGGCCGACAATCACAATGCAGATTTGCTGATGTCAGCAGTCAAGGGTAACGATGATGCCCTCAAAACGCTTGGCGCAAATCTTAATTGCGACTTCAACCAATTGCAGCAGGCCGTTTGCGCTATACGTTCGGCAGTAGATAACGTTGCAGGGCAGGTAGGTTTCAGTGCTGAACGTGTTATCAATGCGGCTGAGCGAGGTGATGCCAGCATTATAAGTGCAATTCAGAATTGTTGCTGCAACACACAGCAGGGTATTTTGAAAATGGGCTATGAGAATCAGCTTGCAATTCAAGGCCAAACAGAATCTTTGAATAAGAGTATGAATTTCATTAACTCGTCAATCGAACGCGGTTTTAGTGCTCTTGGCTTTCAAAATGCGCAGGACAAATGCGATATTATTCGCGCAGGGCAGGACAATACGCAACGCATAATCGACACACTTAACAGTCATTGGAACTCAGATTTGCAGCAGCGCTACAATGATGCACGTCTGGAACTCTCACAGCAGAGGCAGAATGCGGAGCTTATCGCAGCTCTGAAAACGACAACAACGCCGTAAAACAAAGGTGGTAGGAAATTTCTTTCCTACCACTAAATTTCTCTGAGTTTAAAAGCAAAACGCCATGAAATTATATATTGCTATCTCAAACAAATCAGATTCTCATTTCAATGGGGAAAGTGCAGCCGAAGCAATTAAAAGAATATTCTACACGGATAAAAACGGAGCAGAGCACAAAGGCGCTCACTGGTCAGTGAATGAAATCCTAAAAGCAACAGAAAAACTGAAATTTAAATCTTGTGTTACGGACTGGGATAAATATGTTGCTTTTAATTACGCTTATGCAGATTTCAACAAGATTATGTCAGATGAAATGATTATCTTAGCAGCGTTTTCATTCTTCTTTGACGATGAGGATGCGCCTTGCAATAAGGTGTACAGATATGTACAATCAATGTCAAATAACGCCTAACCGTGCAAAATCCGTGCAAGTGATTTTACATAAACAGATAAACGATTAAATATCATACACTTACAAGTGTAAGACTAATGCTTTGGGAGCAGGGGGTCGTGGGTTCGAATCCCGCTACCCCGACAATAATTAAACCGTTGATAATTAGACATTTGCTAATCGTCAACGGTTATTTTTGGCTCTATATTTAAATGTTAAAGCCGTAAATTTATGCCGTATTATGCCGTATTATGCCGAAATTTGCCGAAAATCCGTGCAAAACACGTGCAATCCATCAAAATGTAGAACCGTGCAAAATCCGTGCAAATGGCAAAAATTAATCTGTACCTCGATGCAAGGGCGAAAAATAAATCTGGAAAATATTGTGTAAAGATTGTAATTCGGCACAATAATACATCTTCTATGATTCCGACATCTGTGTTTCTAAAAAAGGAGGAATGGCTGAATGGAGAGGTAATAAACACTCCTCTGGCTAAGAGATTGAATCAAGTTTTAAAATCGAAACTTGAATATCTTAGGATGCAAATCATCTTATTAAGTTCATCAAAGAATCTTGACAAGATGACGGCAAAAGATATACGTGAACAAATAAATCCTCGCGAAGAAACAGAAGAAGAGCGGCCACATTATATCAAAGAATATTTCAAGATATTCATTTCAAGGAAGACAAAAGATAGAACAAAAGAGGTTTACGAAGGCACAATAATAAAGATTGGCAATTATTGCGATATTGACAATCTATCATTTGAGGAGATTGATTACAAATGGTTAGTTGATTTCGATACTTGGATGCAGGCAAAAGGAAACTCAGTAAATACGCGCTCCATTCATTTGCGCAATCTTCGCGCCTTATTCAATGAGGCAATTCGCGAAGATTATGTAGCACAAGAATATTACCCATTCAGGAAATTCAGAATAAAATCTGAACAGACTGAAAAACGCTCTTTGACAATCAAGGAATTATTATCACTGATGAATTTCAAATGCGAAGATTATCAGCAAAAATACATTGATATTTTCTTAATCTCCTTTTATTGCGCAGGAATAAACATGGTTGATTTGCTTGAACTGCCTCACCCCAACGAAGAACAGAGAATAACATATCGAAGGAGTAAGACAGGAGTTCTTTGCAGTCTTAAAATTCCAAACGAAGCAATGAAGCTCATACGAAAATATCGCGGAGAAAAGAAACTGCTTAACTTCGGAGAGACACATGAGGATAAAAGGTCTTTCGTTAGAACGATAAACAAGAACTTACAGAAGATAGGAAAGACAGACATTATTAATGTGAGAAACAGATATGGACGAGTGAAGAAAGAAAAAATATTCAAGCCCTTGTTTCCACATCTTACGACTTATTGGGCAAGACACACATGGGCGACTATCGCCGCAGACATTGACATTCCAGATGCTGTTATTGATGCCGCTCTTGGCCACAAGCCACAATACCAAATCGCAGACATATATATAAGAAGGAATGAAAAGAAGGTTGACCAAGCAATCAAGAAAGTAATAGACTATGTAAAAAAATCCACTGACAATTAATTTTGCCAGTGGATTTTTTGTTTTATCCTACATGTTCTTCTGGGTCATCGTATTTGAGGTTGAAGTCTGTTGCAATATGCTTTCTTATGTCATTTATCGCTAATCCGATAAAACCGAAAAGGCAAAATAAAAAGCCAGAAACAGCGCTCATTATTCCAGCCGCAACTTGCTGTTGCCCTAAAAAATCCTTGTAATAACTTCCAATGTTATTTATTCCTATTATAGCAACAATAATTCCAACAATAAAGGAAATTACGCCTATCGCAATAACAGCTTTGGACATGATGTCAAGATTGCGATAGCTGAAGGAAACGTCAATAAATTCAGATAATGCTTTTTGTGAAATCATGATTATTTGATTTAAAAATTTGTTCTTACTAAGCCAACGACACGATAAATTTTAATCACATCGCCTTTTTCTACATTTATATCCTCCAATTGGCTCTTTGGATTTGAAACTTTGCATTCATATTTATCTCCGCGCTCATAAATGTTTCTGAAAATAAATCCAATACTCTTTGTGTCTATTATATAAGGAGCGCCGCTTTCAATAACCGCATTCTCTTGCAGTGCCGACAACGCGATTAAATCTCCACGCATAAATTGAGGTTCCATTGATACCCTATCGTTTCTGAAATAGAAATCAAAAGGTGGAAATTGATTAAATGCTCCCATATATTCCAGATTCTGAATTTTTCCGCTTTTCACAAGCTCCAGCACGTCAAAATTAGGAATCTTAGCAATACTTTCTGTAATGACAGGTTTTTGCTCACCGTTAGCAAAGAAGAAATTAGATAGCTTGTCAAAGTCGTTGTCTTTGTTTTCAAACCCTTTATTAATCATTTCCCCTTTTCCTGTTTTTAGCCATTCAACATTTAGCTCGGGAAAGTTTTGCGAAATACTAAACAACGCAGAAACGCCGAAATCATCTTTGACAACTGATAAATAGCTGGTTGACAAGCCTGCTTTGATGAGGAACTGTCTTTGCGATAATCCTTTGAAATTAATGAATTTAAGTAGTCTATCTTTCATAATGTTAAATATTATTTATTTATTAGATATTTGTGTCTAATTATTTGGCATATATAATTATTATATGTATCTTTGCATACGTAACCAAGGAGGTAAATAGCTTGCCTGCTTAATGGTTGTGCAAAATTAAAAAGAAAAAATAGAATAGCAAAATTTTATATATAAAAATGGCAAGAAAAAGTTTAATCCAAATACCATCAGAAATACGAAGGAAGGCGACAATCGAGAGGTATAATAAGATATATGCCTATTATATAAGGGAATTAGACCTTGGGACAAAGGCGTATGATGCAATTGTGATGACTGCTAACGCATTTAATGTAACGATAGCAACGGTTTATAAGGTAAAACGAGAAAAAGAGAAAGGAGCAAGCAATGAGGGTAGTAATGCCACAAATAGCAGATGATTCAAAATACACGGTGTGCCAAGCGTCTGAGGTTCTTGGAGTTCACAGAGACACTATTAGAAGATGGGTTAATAGCTGCCTTTTAAAGCCGAGATTCAGCAAGATAAACGGACGGAAGTTTTTTCTTGGCAAGGATTTAAAGAAGTTCTGGATGACACAATATTGAAAAATAGCTCATTCGATAGCAAAACCGAAATAGTCCGTTCTCGCATTTTCCAAATAAATCGTCTTCGGTTTTGATATTGCGTAAATGTCATAACTAATTCTCAACGCAATTATTATCGGATGAGCAAAGAGCTGAATGGTTACACCAAAAGGTTTGTGTTCTGGTGTTATGCTTGGTGTTGGCGGTTCGATTCCGCCACAGCTCACAAAGCGAAAAGTGTTCTTTGACATATTGGCAAAGGGGTACGGAAGCGAAATATAGTAGCAAGGCCCAAGTCCCCGAAAAAGTGGTATCACGTGATAGTAACTATCTATGTCGTGAAGTTGTAAACGGATGAGGTTCGGCATCATCCATACCGCGTGAGCTGCCACGAGAAGTTATGTAACTATCATGTAACTATCATGTAACTACTACATAAATTCTTTATATCCTCCTCAGATATGCCGATAGCTGGCGCATTCACCTTTCGTTTGCGTTTGGACTTGGCGGCACAGGTGGTTCGAGTCCACCTATCTGAGCCAATTCAAAACCTTGTTGTATGAATAAGATTAAGAGAATTGCTGAGATAAGAGAATTGCTGATGCAGGATGCGGAAGAGCAATGTATCTGCCGCACACGCGGTTATCTCACTGCCAACTTCTACATGGAGATTGGCAAGAAGAATTACGAAGTCGAATTAATCGTTGATGAAGATTGGCAATGTAGCGATTGTTCCGTCTACAACATAGAAGAAGATGTGGAGGACGTGAAATTGAAAATCCTTATCCTAAACGAATATTCAGGGCTATACGCAACTCTCAAACGAGAGGCGTATGAAAAACTTGAAAAGGAGGCAAAATTGTACGAGGAGCATGAACAATCGCTGATGTACGATTTCCTTTATTGATATAAGCTCGCTGCGGTTCTTTTCACGAGGTGCAAAGAGTTGCATCGCAAATGAAACTGTGAATCTGTAAAAAGTTATGGGCGAGAAGATTTCCGCAGCGAGCTACACGCAGGTGATTGAGACTGGGTCTCATACTTTTGGAAGTTCCATAGTTGTTATGATTTGATTAAATAGAATATGTGAGATAAGAGGTTCGATTCCTCTCACCTTCACCAACCAATAAAAACATATTATGAAGAAGGAATACTATTTTGTTGTTTCAGTCTCTTGTAAAAGAAGAAACATGAAAGAAAAGGTACTTGCCGAGTACCTTAAATTCTACAAGAATTGTCTTCTAGAGTTCGGCGAAGAATATACGCCAGATGTTTTAATTACCGACCTTAATAAACGACTTGATGAAATCAACGCATCGAATAAGCGGTGCATGGATATTCGTTTAAAGCGAGAAAACGGCATGTTTGGCGAAATAATCTTTGTATTTGAAAGTGATGTAAGCTGTGATACCCATCCCGCCGCTATAATGGTTCTCAGATCAGTAAGATGGGTGGCAGGTTCAAGTAGTAATGGAAAAAGTGACGCAGAATAAAAAACTACAATCATGAAAGCATTTACAAATTACAGATATTACGTTCTCTTTGCCGTTAGCTTTATGGCGGCAATATTGTTTATCGCTATGCCAGACGATAGCTGGAGCACTCTGAGGTTTATTGCCTTTTTGGTACTGACAAAAGCATCTGCATGCTTGCTTATCTACGTCACGATGATTCTGATTTCTCATTGGAGCGATAAACACGAAATACCAGAAATAGATTCGCTCATTAATGGAAATCTTTGACAACTACGTTTTTGCTATATATAAGAAAGATGTTTCTATCAATATTTTACTTGTTGACGGTTGGCGACAATAGTCAGCAGGGCCGAGCGGTCGCAACGGATTGGGATAATTAGTTCTTCCGCTTACTCTAATTTCATACATAATTCATACTAAGGTGGCCGTTCGTACCTGCAAGTACGGACGGCCTTTTAATTTCAAACACAATGGAAAATAAAATGACATTACATGAAAAACTGAATCTGATTCAGACGAAATTGGAAGCGCCGAAGGATATGCAATGTATCCTTGGCTACAAATATAGAAGCGCAGAGAGTATTTTGTCCGCGCTAAAACCGTTTCTTCGCGAGTTTGGAGTAACCTTAACAACCGAAATGGAAATTATTGTAATCCTTAATAGGGTGTATGTTAAATGCACCGTAATATTGTCTGATGAGAAAGATAGTATTAGGGCAAACGGTATGGCTCGCGAAGCAGATGTTAAGGGTAAACTTGATGTCGCACAGATAACAGGCTCAGCCACGAGCTATGCAAGGAAATATGCGCTTGGTAATCTCTTTGCTATTGACGACACAAAAGATACAGATACGACTGAATACGCGCAGCAAGTGCAAGCTGCACAACAGAGTACAACTGCAACGGTGAGTCAGGCAAAACCAAAGCAAGTGAAAAAGCAAGTGAAACTCCCAAGCAACGAAGAAGAAGCATTGTTGCTTTTGATTCAAGAGGTGAATGGTGCGCAAAGCTCTGAGACGCTAATAGATTTGTGGAAGAATAACGAACAGTATCAAAAAAATTACAAGTTCTTTGAGCCTGTATTTGATAAAATAAAAGACATTAAAACATTTAATGCGATATACAACGCCGATTACCTAACAAACTCAAAATACAAGGCTAAGGTTGAGTTTACTTGCAAAAGAATAAGAGAAGAAAAAACAAAAAAATGATAAAAATTGCATTTTGTATTATCGCCATGCTGATTATGGTGGCGATGTTAACCGTTGTTGTATATGCACAACATATATCCAATAAAGACGAGGACGATGAAGAAGATAAAACTGAATGACAGCGGAATCCTGTTTGATGCAGAGAGCCACACCTACTGCACTAAAGATGGAGAAGTGCTGCACGGAATCACGGGGAGGCTCAAAGAACGAGCCTTCCCCGATGAGTATAAAGATGTTCCCGAAGATGTGTTGCAACGTGCCTCTCATCGCGGCACGCGGATTCACAATATACTTGAATTGTATGATGAAGTAGGATTGATAACGAATGAATGCCAAGAACTTCAAAACTACATGAAAGCACAGACAGAATTTCCTTTCCTTGCTAATCACCTTCAAAGTGAATACCTCATCACAGACGGCGAAAAATATGCCTCTGCAATAGATAAGGTTTATGTAGAAGATGATGGAGTTATTCTCGGTGATGTGAAGACTACCTACCATCTTAATGAGGAATATGTTAGCTGGCAACTATCTATCTATGCTTATTTCTTCAATCTGATAAATCCAGATGTAGAAGTCAAAAAACTCTATGCTCTTTGGTTCAGGGAAGATAAATACAAGGTTGTGGAAGTGCAACGGAAATCAATCGAAGATGTCAAGAAGTTACTTTACACTGAAGAAGCGTTGCCAGTCACCACCGTTGATGAAGCGATGATGCCAGACATCAATCGCGCAGAGGCAGCGCTAATTGAATATAAAGAAGCGATGGAATTTTATAAGGCGCAATACGATAAGCTCAAAGAAGGAATCTTGGCTATTATGATGCAACATGATATAAAGAAATATGACGGACAGAGAATTTCCATAACAAGAAAGCCAGAAACTGAGCGATTATGTTTTGATTCAAAGGCATTCAAAAATGATTATCCGCAGATGTATGAGCAATACATCACGAAAACAAAAACTTCAAGTAGTATTTTAATAAAAGTGAAATAAAATGATAGGAAACGAAAGATACCAATGTCTTGCACATTTGACAAATGACGCTGAACAAAAAACTTCACAGAGTGGTGCTTTTACTGTCTTTTCGGTGGCAGTGAACAGAAAATTGAAAGATAAGGAAATAACAAAATTTATCTCCTGCATAAAAGGCGGTGACAATAGCAAGTTACTTCCATATTTAAAAAAAGGAACGTATGTATTACTTGAAGGCAGCGTTGACGGTAATGCTTATGTATCAAAAGAAGGAATACCAAAATTTTCCCTGCAACTAAACGTTTTTGATTTGCAATTGCTTAATGTCGCAAAAACAAGCAATCCTCAATCTGATTTTGCACAACCACAAAACCAGAGCGAAGAAACAAAGAAAGTATTATCGCCAGAATATGTAAACGGTAATAATTTATATGTCGGTAGCGATGATTTGCCTTTCTGATAAATTATGAAATACGACCTGAAAAATCCGCTTGATAAACAAAATCTACTTTTGCGAGTAAAAAAGGAACTTGAAAACGCGGACAATGTTGTAGAGTTTAGTGTTTGCAAGCCAAAAAGAACACTAAAGCAAAACAGGTATCTCCATGTTATATTGTCCTATTTTGCTTGTTCGATAGGTCTTTCAGCAGACTACGTAAAACAGAATTACTTCAAGCTCTTATGTAATAAGGAAATCTTTGTGATTGATGCAGAAGATGTTTTCATTGGCAAGACAAGAAGGATTCGGTCATCAAGTGAATTGACAACAGAAGAAATGTCAATAGCGATTGAGCGGTTTAGAAACTGGTCAGCAGAAACGGCAGGTGTCTACATTCCTTCAGCAGAGGAACATCATTTGTTGCAATTAGCTGAAATACAAGTAGAACGAAATAAATTATATTTATAATGTCAGAGTATATCAATCACAAGATTTCAAACCGAAGCGAATATGTTTTCAGAAAATTAATTGAAAGAAAAGGTGCTGCGGCCTATGGCGTGTATTGGTATATTCTGGAGGAATTGTACGAAAGCGGCGGCAAAATGCTTTTTGAAGAAATTGAACCTATCTCAAAAGTTCTATGCGTAAGAAAAGACTTTGTAGTGAGTGTCATAAAGTCCTTTTCTTTATTTCAATATGATTCAGAATCGTTTTGGTCGGATGAAGTAATTGAACAAATAGAAAAGAGGCAGAAAATAAAAGATAAAAGAAAGGAGGCTGCAAATAAAAGATGGGTGTCTGAGAAAAATATTATTGTGTCAGAAAAAGAGAAAGAGGTTGAATCATCTCCTATTGTTAAACCTACGAGAGTTAACAAAGAGCAAGAGATGAAGTCAAGAGAGAGGGAGTTTTATAACGTGTTAGTTCCATTCGTCAAAACTTATGGTCGTGAAATGATAAGAGAATTTTTCGATTACTGGAGCGAACCGAACAAGTCACATTCAAAGATGAGATTTGAGCAGGAGCGGACATGGGATTTAGCGAGACGTTTGCAAACATGGGAAAAAAGAAGTAGAAATGGATTTGGAAAATACAACAGCATTGGAGATAAGCAGGCAGCTAATTATAAAGCCGTTGAAGCCTATCGAAATGAAAGCATTCAAAATCTCAAACCAATGGATTCAGAAGAACAGATGCCTATCTAATTTGTTGAGTAATTATTCTCCTGCCAATTGGTCTTATTTACCGCAAATAGGTGACGAAGCGTACACACGCGAATGTCCTTCCATTGGCGCGTTAGATGAACTCTTTCAAGCGAAAGGCGTTGCAAGGATGTGGATAGATGAACAAGTAACAGCGATGTACCTGATGTCTTCAAGCAAAGAGAACATGAGGACACCAATTTCATTGTTTGCAAGTAATTTTTCTGTTGTTGCCGCGCCATACAAATTGACAGAGTTGATGCTGTTCTTTTCAAGATATGCGGCTGGAATGTACGACAATTCTTATTCCACTTTCAATTCAAGAAGGATTGGCGTTGCTTTTCATTCTGAATTTTTGCCGCAAAGGGAGCAGGCTTTAGCGAGGCTCGAAAGGCGTAAGGCTTCAAATATAAAAGATGAGGTTTCAAAAATAACAAGAAATCAATATGAAGAAAGCAAGGATTTTAAAACGACAGTGAAAGTGCTAAAAGATAGCGATGAACTAAGAGAAAAACTTGGCATTGCATCTGGATTAAACGTTAATGGCATAGGCGTGAGTTTTTTGCCAAAGAAATATATTTATCTTATTCACGAATATCAATCAAAGAATCTTATCACAGTATTATCCTGCGAATCAATCAAATAAAATATGGGAAACGTGAATCTTTACACTTTTCTCTTGCGCGTTCATGATTTCTTTTTTGGTAATGCAGAAATGAAATACAAGAAAGAATTGCAAGAGAGGTCAAATAATGAAATTCAAGTGATGGAATTTGATGGTGAGCTATGGCTCTGCCATCGTAACACACCACTAATCAAGCAAGAGTGGACTACTGAAAATCTTGCTAAGCTGACAGAAAAAGTTAGAGAGAACTGGATGAAGTATAATATCTTAAAACATAAAAAATGACTATCAACGAATATCAAGAAAGAGCGCTGGAAACAGCTATTTACCCAAATTCAATTATCTATCCTACCATCGGTTTAACCGGGGAAGCTGGAGAGGTGGCAGACAAAGTGAAGAAGGTTCTCCGCGACAAAAACGGAGAGTTTTTTAAAGACCCCTCTACGAGGGAGGAAATAATGAAAGAGATTGGCGATGTCTTATGGTATTGCGCAACACTTGCAAATGACCTTGGTTATTCCTTGGAAGAAGTGGCAGAAGCGAATATTAAAAAACTATCAAGCCGAAAAGAAAGAGGTATGCTTGGCGGTAACGGAGACAATCGATAAACCAACGAAAATTATAATTGTAATGACAAAAGAAGAAATAACGCACATCTTTTTCAAGAAGATGTGGCTCTCGCCGAGCGGTTATCCAAGATTTCCTCGAAGCGCAATGTATGCGTACAGGGCTGGAGTTATCCGCGAAGAAGAGAAGGAAAGATACGGAATTGATAAACTAATAAGACGATTTAATTCATGAAGCTAACCGAAAAAATTATGAAAACTCTTAACGATGAATGTAAAGAGCGTTACAAGAGTAAGGTGGAGCAGGAAGTTTTTCTTTTTGGCGCGAGAAGAGCGCTGGAGGAATACGCAAAAGGCTTGTGGCATGGAGCAGACGAACAACCAGCCATCAATAGCGAGGTTATCATATTTGCGAAAAAAGTAATGCCAAGCGGACAGAGGGTAGCGCCGACCTATGCGGCTGTTTATCGTGATGTTATGGGCCGAAACGTTTGCCTGTTTACCGATATAGATATTAAGGCAGATATTGTCAGATGGATTAACGTGGAGGATTTGCCATGAACGATTGGAAGCCAAATACGGGCATCATGAGGCACGAACCATTGATGCCAGTGCCTCACAAGAATATTAATCTACTCGTTACCTACGCGGAAGCTCAGCAGGAGCATGAAGCGATGATGTGGAAGAAGATGAACGACAAGAGGCGGCGTGAATACGGCATTTGCACTGCATTATGTTACCTTCACTTCATGCGCGTTGAATATGCCATGAAGCTTGCACGTGATGCTGTTGACACGCTCGCCAAGCGGAAGGACATATATCGACATGAAGTCAAGCGGACGTGCAGAAGAATTGTTGACGAAGTGGCGAGGCTGAATGCTTGGATGTATAATGTCATTCAGAAAGAAAGCTATCTTGAAGGATATGACCACTTCGTTGACACCTTCAGCGACCACATGAAAGAGAAATATGATGCGCTGCGTTACTGCATGATGCAGGCTTGTAAGCCATGTCTGACAGACCCTGCTTTGTATGCTCAGTTGGAATGTACGAGAATTGTTGCAGAATTGGCAGATGCCTGCCGCAAAGGAGATATGGAGAAATACAGAGATTACTCCTACATCAAAGGTATCTACGACTACAATACTGAGACGCTTATACCTCTCCTTTTTTCGCTTGAAGAATTAATTAAGAAGAGGATATTTATTCGCGGAAGTAGGGACGTTAATCTCAAAAAGGATGAATATGTGTGCAGGTGCGTTGATGCTGTGACTGACAGATTTCGCGATGGAAAAGGTTTAGTTAAATTGTTAGAAGAAAAATGGTAAGACTATGATTGGTGATTATAGAATATATTGTGACATGGATGCAATGGACATAATGGATTGTCTATCTTATTCTCAAGAGGTAGATTTCATGTATGAATGTTACAAATGTCTTAGTCCGCTTAAGCATGGAGATTTTTTCGAAAAGCTTGGCGCAACAGAAGTTATTGAAAGCCTTGGCGAAGACAACATTGTGAAAGAACTGGAAAGCCGAGGATATAAAATCACTAAAGATGGAAGCGAGGATATTTAAAGAAAATGGCGATTATGTTGTATATGCGGAGATTATATCTCCTGACGGATATACAACTTTCAAACCGCTGCGCAACTTTGGTTATCGTCAGTCTGACGCGATTGAATATCGTGACAACGACTTGAAGGATGTGAAAGAATCGCGGATTAATTTCCTTATTAAAACATACAAACCAGACGTGCGGTACAAACGTGTATGCAAAGGAACATACAAGAAGATATACTATTAACTGACTAAAACATGACAGAAGAAAGACTTAAAATGATTAACAAGATAGCCGAGGAAATGAATTTCATTTCATTGGTAATAGAGAGGATAGAAGAAGGCTCTCAGTTTGACGTAAAATTGGAAAGCATACGTACAATCGACAGCTTTAGCGTCTATCCTTGTCTATCGGAGGCCCAACGTAGCGAGATAGAAGATTTAGTTAAGAAGTGCATAATAAAGAATTTAGAGGATTATAGAAAGGAATTTGAGAAATTATGAAACATTTAATATCCCTAAAGACAAATCAAGGCATCGCCTCAGTTGAAGATTATCAGAATGGCCGTATTGACAGAGACGATATAATCGGCGTCATCCTTCAAACGGAGGTGATAGGTGTGATTATTTCTCTTGACCAGTGGAACGAAATCTGGTGCAGCGAGGAAAACTGCAAAGTATTTAATAGGGCGTGTGGTGAAGCAGAAGCCTTGCAGACATTGAGTGGCCTGGAGCTTACTCGTAACATCGTGAAGCAGAACGAGGAAGGTGGTGAAAGCATGACTGCTGCTATGCGTTGCTGGCAGTACAAGAAAGGCAACCTCCAGTGGTATCTTCCAAGTTTGTATGAGCTGGGAACGATCATCGCTTATCGTGATGAATTGAACGAAGTGCTGGAAATGCTTGATGCCGACCAGTTTGATGAAGATGATTGGGGCTTGAGTAGTTCCGAGAACTACAGTTGGAGCGCATGGTTCATCATCTTCGGTAGTGGTAACTTCTACAACGGCAGCAAGTACGGCAGCTTCGTTGTGAGGGCAGTCTCCGCATTTAGCCCATTGCAACGTGAGAAATCTATGTTTACACACAATGAATAAATAAAACAACTATGGCAACTAATAAAGACACAGAGCAGTGCTGCACACTGCCTAAATTGAAGGAAACAGAAAAAGAAACTGTTAATGTCGCTGAGATTCTTCGCGACTACAAGGAAAATGAAATAATTCTATACACAACTATGTTGGGCAATGCGTTCTTCAAAGGAATCACGCGCGAAGGTGGAATTATCCTCGAGAGCACGAATACAGTCGATGTCGCGCTTGACGCAAGCGGAAGAATGAAAGAAGTGCAGAGCGGCGAATGTAATGTATTTCCTTCTGCTGAAATGCGTGACTGGAATAAGTTCTTTAAACATGGTGATGTCGTTATCAGCCAAAAAGACGGCAGTATGTTTGTCTTTGATTGCTGGGCAAATAGTAATTTTACTAAGATGAGCATAATTGACTACTTCGACAAGCCAAGCGAATTTGGCGGAAACGAACTAAGACTAAAACATTTGACTGTTAAAACGAAAGATTATGAGAAAGCCGATGAAGAACAGCGTGAATTTTTCTTTGAATCGTTGGATAAATCGTACACCTTTGCCGTTAAATGCGGAAGAATAACGAGGGTCGAAAAAAAACTCCACACTTTAAGAC
>OCLH01000008.1_pt1 | contig 39020 bp, 20 predicted proteins | sample 1495891 | NCBI WGS metagenome assembly OCLH01 (sample SAMN03418266, study PRJEB22391) | human gut metagenome | biome: human-gut; feature: organic feature; material: feces | host: Homo sapiens | place: Tanzania | collected 2013-01
CCGCTGAGAAAGCGGTGCACGAGCCTGAGCCACTTTCGGACGGACGCGGATTACTTTCGGGAATATTCCGCATTCACGAATATCTCCGACGACGTGTCGGCCATGATGCTGGATGACAGCACGAAGGTCTGGCTGAGCAGGAACTCGTCGGTCCTGTACGGTTCCACCAAGGACCGGTCCGAACGGATCGTGAAACTGACCGGCGAGGCCTATTTCGATGTCCACAGGGACACGCTCCATCCTTTTGTCGTAAAGGCGCGGGGTATCGACGTGAAGGTGCTTGGAACCGCGTTCTGCGTCAAGTCGGACAGCGAGGCCGGCAAAGTCTCGGTACTTCTTGAAAGGGGATCCGTCAGGCTGCAAAGTCCTGAAGGTGTAGGACTTGTGAGACTGTCCCCGGATCAGATGGCCGAGTTCGACGCCAAGACCGGAGACATCGAGGTCACCCCTATGGCGGCCGAACCTTACATCGTGCAGCATTACAACAAGGTGACGCTCCAGCAAGTGTCGATCGACGGCATCATCTCGCACATCGAGCGGATGTACGGAATCAAGGTCCTGGCCTTGTCACCGGTGGACACCACGAAGAAATACAACCTCAACTACAAACGCACCGATGACGCCGGCGAACTCATGGAGGCGGTCGAGGAACTGACAGGAGTGCGCCTGAAGGTCATCGGAAAGACTTTGGATAAAGACTAAGTACCAAACATAATAACTACTCAAAAACATGAGACAATCAATCTATTTAAGACTGGGTGTCCTTGCGGTGGTTCTGGCCACGTTCTTCGGCCTCGCGCCGGGTTCGGCGGCCCAGACAAACACCGGGAAGACCTACAGTTTCAGTCTGACGGTAAAGTCCGCCACTGTGAAGTCCTTCACCGAAGAGTTCACGAAGAAGACTGGAATCCTGTTCTCCTACGAGTCAGCCTTGGCTCGGAAAGAGATGGGAGACATCAGCATCAACGCCAGGAACGAGTCTCTGGCGTCCATCCTGGATGACGTTTTCGGACATCAGGTGTCCGGATTCCGCTACAAGATGACAAACAGCACGGTCGTGCTGACCTACGAGCAGCCGGCGGCCAAACAGGGAAATGTTATCAAGGTGACAGGAACGGTGAAGGACTCTTCGGGAGAGCCGTTGGCCGGAGCCGGTGTCCTCGTCAAAGGCACGACGATCGGCACGAACACCAACCTTGACGGAAAGTACTCCATCGAAGTCAACGCCGACGATGTCCTGGAATATTCATTCATCGGTTTCAAGAATCACGATGAGAAGGTCAACGGACGCGGGGTGATCGATGTGATGATCTCCGAGGACGCCAACGTGCTGGATGACGTCGTGGTCGTCGGCTACGGTACCCAATCCAGAAAAACCTTGACCACAGCCATCTCCAAGGTGGACGGCAACAGCATCTACGCCGCACCTGTCTCCTCCGTCGGCGACGCTCTCAAAGGAAAGGTGACCGGCCTCAGGGTGGCCACGAACAACACGGTCTCAGGTAATGCGCCACGCTTTCTGATCCGTGGAGGTTCCTCGATCACCTTGAGCAACGACCCTATCGTCATCGTGGACGGCGTGACCAGGGACATGGACGACCTCAACCCTAACGACATAGAGTCCATCGAGGTCTTGAAGGACGCAGCCTCGGCCGGCATCTACGGAGCCCGCGCCTCCAATGGTGTGATTCTCGTGACGACCAGGAAAGGCAATTCATGGGAGAAGCCACGGATCACTTTCGACGCGCAGGTAGGCTGGTCCTCCCCTTCCCGCAGATGGGATCTGATGAACGCCAAGGAGTTCCTGTCATTTGTCCGTCCCGCGATCGCGCAAGGCCCTAACGGCCAGTTGATTCTGGACGGAGCCAACGCCGCGGGAACAGGCAACAAGAGCACGGACATCTACACAACCAGATACATGGAGAAAGGCGAGGAGCTGCAGTCCGGCTGGCAGTGGATGTACGACCCGATCAATCCGAAGAAGGTGCTGACCTTCACCGACACCGACTGGCAGAGCCAGTGGTTCACCAACGCGCTATGGCACAAGGAATATGTCGGAGTGAACGGCGGTTCACAAAACATGAAGTACGCCGCCTCGGTAAGTTACCTTCAGGATGACGGCATGGTGGCCATGAGCGGCTACAAGTTGTTCACTATGCACGGCAACACGTCCTTCAACATCACCAGGAACTTGGAGGCGTCAACGACTTTCGACTTCTCAAGGTCAGTGAAGAACCCGCTGACCGGCAACTATTTCAACGCCATCGGACGAGGCCTCATGATGAGCCCTGTGAACAAGGAGTTCTACGAGGACGGAAGATGGGTGACAGGCGGAAGCAACAAGAACCAGCAGTCAGCGTCATTCTACGATGCTTTCTACGACAGGGAGATGGCCCAGAACCGCTTCGGTGGCAACTTCAAGCTCGTGTGGAGCATTTTCGACGGCCTCAAGGCCACAGCCCAATACGCCGTGTTCGACGACAATTACCGTGGAAGCTACTACGCCTACGGCCAGGTCGGCGACACGATGAACTACATCTCCACGGACCGTTCCACAACAGAGACCAGGACAGAGACGCTGAAGGATTCCTTCACCGCCTACCTGAGCTACGACAAGGAGTTCGGCAAGCATAACATCAGCGCCACCGCCGGCTACGACTATATGTCATGGAGGTACTGGTATCTTACCGCCAACGCCACCGGCTCAGTCTCCGACAAGGTTCCGATCCTGGATTCCGGAGTCAACTTCACGGCCTCCAACCAGGACACCAAGCAAGTGCTCATCTCGTACTTCGGACGTGTCAACTACAACTACGACAACAGATACATTCTCTCGGCCACGGTCAGGACTGATGGTTCCTCCAAGTTCGCCGAGGGCAACAGATGGGGATTCTTCCCGGCCGGATCGCTGGCATGGATCATCTCCGAGGAGCCGTACTGGGATGTGGACAAAAGCGTGATGAACACATTCAAGTTCCGCGCGTCCTACGGCCAGACCGGTAACAACGGAATCGGACTCTACGACACCTACGGAGCGTTCTCTTCGTCTCTGTATGGCGGGCAGTCAACCCTTCTGCCTTCCACGATGCAGAACAAAGACATGAAATGGGAGACCACAACCCAGTTGGACCTTGGTCTTGACCTCGGATTCTTCAACGACCGTCTCCGTCTCGTGATGGACTACTACAACAAGAGGACGGACGACATGCTCTTCAGCATCACCCTTCCAGACACAGGATCCCTCGGCTCCGTGAAGGCGAACGTCGGAAGCGCAAGGTTCTACGGATTCGAGATCGAACTGAACTCTGTCAACATCCAGACCAAGAATTTCACTTGGAGCACCGGCCTTACATATTCATTCAACAAGAACAAGGTGCTGTCGCTTCCGGACGAGTACAAGTACACCGACCTCAACGGCAAGGACGCCTGGAGAATCGGTGGCTACACCATGTCAGAGAGCGGCGAGCGCTTCGGCGGCACGGCTGTCGGAGAGCCTCTCGGACGCATCTGGGGCTATAAGATCTCACATATTCTCCAGAATGACGCCGAGGCCGCGGCCGCATTGTACGACAGCCAGTCGCACGGCTACCGCAGGTCCGACGGCCTGTCCATCCAGGGGCGCAAGGACGCCGGTGACTACGAGTGGTGCAACCGTCCTGGCTCCAAGAAGACGGCCGACGGCAGGGAGCAGATCGACCAGGAGGACATGTACTGCCTCGGAAACGTGATGCCTCACTCAATCGGCGGAATCATGAACACATTCAAGTACAAGAACCTGTCATTCTCGTTCTACCTTGACTACGCCCTCGGTCATTCGATCTACAACTACATGAAATCACGTTTCTTCCAGAGCACTTTGGGCAACTGCAACTCCAATCTGGACAAGATGGTCTATGATTGCTGGCGCTACCCTGGAGACGACAACGCCAAGTACGCGAGATTCTTCCCGAACGACCCTGACTATGGCAACAGGAACTTCTCCCGTGCCTCCGACTTCAACGTCGAGAAAGCCGACTACCTGTGTCTGCGCGATGTCTCCCTCTACTACGACTTCCCGGAGAGATGGGTCAAGAATATGTGGATCAAGAAGTTGACTGTCGGAGTTACCGGCAACACGCTTTACTACTGGACAGGTGTCTCCGGCTCGATCAGCCCTGAGACCGGCATGGGAACCGGCTCGGGAGACTCGATGTACTCATCCGTGTCCACCGGTGCGTCCGCCAACTCAAGCATCGCTCCGGCGGCGAGAAAGATTTTGTTCAATGTCAAGATTACCTTCTAATTATGAAACACAAGAGCATTCTGAAATATATTCTGATGATCTCGGCCGCCACATCGATGATGTCCTGCAACGGGGATCTCGATGTGATGCAGGACAACAAGCTGTCCGCCAGCAACATGTGGACGACATCCACTGACGTCATCCAGTCCACATACGGGATCTACGAGCGCATGCGTTCCAATTTCATTGACGGCTACATCAACGTCTTCTACTGGGGCGAGGCGCGTGTCGGCAACTATATGTGGGGTCCAAGCCTTGAATCCAGGGTTCAGGACAACGACATGATCTCCGTGCGCACCAGCACGATGAACGCCTCCACGAGATCGACCGCCTGGTCAGGACTTTACACCACCATCGACCAGGCCAACGCCGTGCTCAAATATGCCGACAAGGTTGACATGACCGAATCCGAGAAAGGATTCGCGATCGGCCAGGCTGCGTTCGCAAGGGCATATTGCTACTTCTGGGCAGCCAGACTGTGGGGAGACGTTCCGCTGAACCTCGTGCCTATCGAGTCCGTGAACCAGCCGGAGACCTACCCGGAGCGCGCCCCTAAGGCTGATGTCTATGCCCAGATCGGCAGGGACATCGAGACAGCGGTGGCCAACTCCGCCTACCTCGGAGGAGACAAATACTTCGCTACAGCCGACGCTGTGAACATGCTTAAAGCCGAGTACGGGCTTTGGATGTACACGACACAGGACGGTGGGGATTCGTGCCTGAACCTTGCCGCGGAGGCTCTGTCAGCGATCGGGATCTCCTCAGGAAAGCTTCTTCCAAAATATTCAGAGGTGTTCAGCCGCGATCACAAATGCAACTCTGAGGTTGTCTTCGCCCTCCTGAACGACCAGAAGGAGAAGATCACCGGCGGTTACTACAGCTATTTCTACCACCCGACTAACCTCATAGCCGCGCAGTACAGGAACAAACCGGTACCGGTGAGCTCAACACAGTGGTGGTGCTACTCGCAGGAGTTCATCGATGTGCTGAACAAGAGCAAGGCCGACCACAACGACTCCAGAGTGGAATGCAACCTCGGCGAAGGGGCCTACGGTGCCTCAGGACAGACCCTTACCTGGCCGAACAAGTTCCTCGGAGACATGGCAAAGCAGCCCGTGATCAACGACTGCGACCTTCTTTACTACCGCTACGCCTACGCTGTGATGATGGACGCGGAACTGAAGTACTACAAGAAGGACTATGCCGGAGCTCTGGCCTCTCTGAACATCATCGCTAAAAGGGCCTACGGAATCGAGGACTTCTACAAGACCGCCACAAGGGACGCCGTCCTGGAGGCACTTGTCAATGAATATTTCCTCGAGTTCCCTGCCGAAGGCGTCATCTGGTGGCCGCTCATCCGTCTGGACAAGATCTGGGACTACAACCCGGAGCTGCTCGCCAAGAAGCAGAAGAATCCGAACATCCTGCTCTGGCCTATCTCCAAGTCCGCAAGGAACAAGAACCATAAACTGACCCAGACGGAAGGATGGGACTAATGATCTTACTTAAATGACTATTATCATGAGATTCAAGAATATATTCATGTACGCCGCCGCTCTTTCAATGCTCGCGTTGTCAGGTTGCGCGGAAAAGACAGACCCGTCCGAGATAGATTCCGCCACAAGAATCGCGCTGTCCAAGGATATTCCTGTGTTCACCGCCAGCGGTAACACCGAGGACGGCGAGGACGCTTACCGCGCCATCGTCACAATCGTGCAAGGCGACAAGATCAACGGCATCGGTTGGGACTATTCCCTTGATGATCCGAAGCAATGCGCCGAGGTGAGTGTCACGGATGTCTCCGAGGACTTCATCGGAACTTACGAAGGTGATTCCAGGACCTACACAGGGAAAGGATTGATGGTCAAGATGAAGGCCAATCCTGAATATAAGAGGTCATTCTCGTTGACAATCAAGGCAGCCGACGGAACCGAGCGCGCTTTCGAGTTCACCCAGAAAGGCGAGAAGGCTGACGCCGCCGTGTCCACTGACACGAAAGATGTTGAGTTCTTCGCCGAAGGAGGTGAGCAGACAATCAGCTACACGACCAACATGGGGGACGAATATTCATTCACCGTGGACTACGAAGGTGAGAGCAAGGACTGGCTGTCCTGCGAGGCCACCGAAGCTGGCTCCGTCAAATTGATCGCTTCCGGATGGAACGACCATGTCAATGTCCGCAAGGCCGTGCTCCACATCACCGTAGGTTCGGCAGAGACCAGCATGGCATCCGTGGATGTGCCTGTGACACAGCTCGCGGCTGACATATATTACTTCATGTACGGTTCATCGGCCGCCGGCCTTGAGATCGACAAGGCCTTGCAGATGACAAAGGAAAGCGAGGACATCTACAGCGTCAAAGCCTACTTCATGAACGCAAAGGCCGGGGCCAACACCGTGATGTTCAATCAGGATTCACGTGTGCTGTCATACCCTTGCTACGCGCTTGCGAAGGATGGTTCTGTCACCACGATCGAATCCGCCGCGTCCGCTATGCCGGAGGGCCCGGAAATCGATGTGGACGGTCTGCGCTCCCTGGTGGTGAACTTCAACGAGAAGACATGGAATTGGAGCAGAATATCAACGCTGAACAGCATGCCGGACTCCGAAGTGTCCAAGTACAAGACAAAGGCCTTCATTGCCAGAGACGGTTCCATGAAGGTCTGGATGGTCGAGAACATGCGTTGGAACGGTGGCGACATCAAGCCGAGACTCGGCTCTCCTATGATTCCGTCCGCTACAGGTGTCGGAGCGAAAGGCACGGGTGGTTACGGTGCGAGCGCATTCCCTTCATCCTGGGATGATCCGAAACTGAACATGGCCTACGAATGCACCGAGATAGGAGGACAACTCGAAGGAAGCGATGAGCGCGGCCGAATCTATGCGTTCTCCGAAATCGTGACAGGCGTCCCGACCAACGGCATCGGCTTCGCCCGTAAAGAGGTGGTGCCTAAGGGATGGACCGCCGGCAGCGAGATCACCGACGCGGTAGGAGACAACTACACGATCGAGTACCTCGACAACAAGTCGGCGGACACATTCAGCGGCGACAACACCACCGACGAGAAGAACCACCCGACCCTCAAGATGCAGATTCAAGGAATATGTCCTTACGGTTGGCACATCGCCAACGCCTCCGACTGGCTTGACCTGGCATACGCCGCAAGCAAGGCGTCAGCCGGACACTCTTATCCTCTGAGGGAGGATCAGATCACCTACAAACAGTTCACAACAGCCTCGGGCACAGCCGTCAACAACAATCCGGTCTCACCAAGAGGTATCGGCAACCTCGCCGCATGGCTCAGGAACAAGACCTGGTGGTCAGCGGCGGTGTCAGACGGAGCCGACGAGTTCGGATTCGAGTACTTCCCGCTCGGTTGGCGCTACATGACCCAGGGCTACCAGTGCTACGGTGTCAGGGCACAAGTGTGGGTACCTCTGTTCTTCTCGGACAAGGCTCTTTACAGAATCAATGTGATCCTGGACAACACTGTGACCTATGCCGAGATGACAAACATCGACAACGGCCAGGCCATCATGCCGTTCCGCTGTGTCAAGAACTACAAATAATCAAAGATCAAGAATATGAGAATTAAATCAATAAAACTGATTTGGTCATTTCTTGCGGCAAGTCTCCTGTGCCTGTCATCATGTAGCAAGGACGAACCGGATCCAGGGCCTGTGTGGCCTGACGATCCGGGTGAGGCGCCCGGTGAGGTCGCTGACAAGCCTGCTGACTGCGGCAATATCGTCGTAGCCCACAGGGGTGGAGCATCGGAAGCCGGCATAGCGTTTCCCGACAATTCCATCGCCTCGTTGCAATATGCGATGAGCCTTAAATGTTACGCTTCAGAGTGTGACATCTACTGGACAAAAGATGACAAAGTAGTCGTCGCCCATGCTGACGGCGACTACAGGATCAACGGACTGCATCCATGGGAAGCCACCTTGGAACAGATCAGGGCGGCCGGAAAACTGGCGAACGGAGAGACGGTTCCTGATCTGGAGATGTTTCTGGACGAAGTCATGAAGGCAGGAAGCTGCACAAGGCTCTGGCTGGACATCAAGAACATCAGCGGAATGTCGGCGTATCCGATCAACGCCTGCCGCAAGGCTTGCGAGATCATCAAGAAGAAGAAAGCACAGAATTTCGTTGAGTTCATCTGCACGTCCAACGCAACCGTGATGGCATCGTCATATTCATACGCCACCGCGGTTGGCTCGAACATCGGCTGGATGGCCAACAAGTCCGCCTCAGAGTACACCCAGAGGGGCTACAAATGGGCGAACCTTTCCACCGAGTTCATGAAGCAGGGTGGAGGAAACCTCACGATCGAGGAGTTCAACAAGGCCGGTGTGGACGTGAGCGTGTTCAACGCCGATGACGATGTCACTATGGATTACTACATCGCCTACGCGCCCAAGATGAAAGCCATCTGCACCAACTACCCTAAGAAGTTGTTGTCCAAGATGGGGAAGTAGGTTTCGTGCCGCTGAGCCTGTCGAAGCGACATTCCAACAAAAAAGAGGAGCGGCCTTTCGGTCGTTCCTCTTTCTTTATCGTCATCCGCCCCATTTGATGAGCGGACATATTCATTATTACTGCTCGTCAGGACCTTGATCGTCCGGACCATTCTGCGGACCCTGTGGACCGGCCTGCGGGCCGTAAGGGTTCTGAGGTCCCTGCTGGGCACCGGCCTGGGCGGCGCGGTTCATGTCCTCTGAGGCGGCGTTCCAAGCCTTCGTGAGCTCCTCGGTGTAGCGGTCGATGTCAGAGATGTTCTGATTCTTGACAGCCTCCTTGAGGGAGCCGAGGGCTGACTCGATGGCTGACTTCTTGTCAGCAGGAATCTTGTCGCCGTAGTCCTTCAGGTTCTTGTCGGACTGGAAACATAGAGCGTCGGCGTTGTTGATCTTGTCAACCTTCTCCTTGGCCTCCTTGTCGGCGGCCTCGTTGGCCTTCGCCTCGTCACGCATCCTCTGTATCTCGTCGTCAGACAGACCTGATGAAGCCTCGATTCTGATGTTCTGTTCCTTGCCGGTAGCCTTGTCCTTGGCGGACACGTTCAGGATACCGTTGGCGTCGATGTCGAAGGTAACCTCGATCTGAGGTATTCCCCTCGGAGCCGGAGCTATTCCGTCCAGATGGAAGAGACCGATCTCCTTGTTGTCCTTCGCCATAGGACGCTCACCCTGAAGCACGTGGATCTCTACAGAAGGCTGGTTGTCAGCCGCGGTGGAGAACACCTGAGACTTGTGGGTAGGGATGGTCGTGTTGGACTCGATGAGCTTTGTCATCACACCACCGAGGGTCTCGATACCGAGTGACAGCGGAGTGACATCAAGCAGAAGCACATCCTTCACATCACCTGCAAGCACACCGCCCTGGATTGACGCGCCGATGGCCACAACCTCGTCTGGGTTGACACTCCTGTTAGGCTCCTTGCCGAAGAACTCCTTGACAAGTTCCTGTACCTTAGGGATACGTGTTGAACCACCCACGAGAAGAACCTCATCAATATCGGAAGCGTTCAGACCGGCGTCCTTGAGTGCCTGACGGCAAGGCTCGATAGACCTTTGGAAGAGGTTGTCGCAAAGCTGCTCGAACTTGGCTCTGGTAAGAGTCTTTACAAGGTGCTTAGGAATTCCGTCAACCGGCATGATGTAAGGCAGGTTGATCTCGGTCGATGTCTGGTTGGACAGCTCGATCTTGGCCTTCTCGGCGGCTTCCTTCAATCTCTGAAGGGCCATAGGGTCTTTCTTCAGGTCGATTCCGCCGTTCTCGTTGGCAAACTCCTGGGCGAGCCAGTTGATGATCTCCTGATCGAAGTCGTCACCTCCAAGGTGTGTGTCACCGTTGGTTGACTTAACCTCGAAGACTCCGCCACCAAGCTCAAGGATGGAAATATCGAATGTACCACCACCAAGGTCATACACAGCGACCTTCATGTCCTTGTTCTTCTTGTCAAGACCGTAAGCCAGGGCTGCGGCCGTAGGCTCGTTGATGATTCTCTTGACATCGAGTCCGGCGATCTTGCCGGCCTCCTTTGTGGCCTGACGCTGTGAGTCTGAGAAGTAGGCCGGAACTGTGATGACAGCCTCGGTGACTTCCTGACGGAGGTAGTCCTCGGCGGTCTTCTTCATCTTCTGGAGAATCATCGCTGAAATCTCCTGAGGTGAATAGAGCTTGCCGTTGATGTCAACACGCGGAGTGTTGTTCTCACCTCTGACAACCTTGTAAGGCACTCTGGCGATCTCCTTCTGAACCTGTTCGTAAGTCTCACCCATGAATCTCTTGATGGAGAAGACTGTGTTCTGCGGGTTCGTGATGGCCTGACGCTTTGCAGGGTTACCGATCTTTCTTTCACCGCCATCGGTAAAGGCGACTACTGAAGGGGTGGTTCTTTCACCCTCGTTGTTGATTATGACGGTAGGCTGGTTGCCTTCCATGACCGCAACGCACGAATTCGTGGTTCCAAGGTCGATACCAATAATTTTTCCCATATTCTTAATCTCCTATTATTCTTTTTTGTTATTCTTTTTGTTTCTCGCCCGACCCCGTTCACCGGATCTGGGCATCATTCTTTCTTTTGCCCAGCCAGATCCGAAGTGCAGCGTTTTTCTTTCGCCCTCATCGTTCCCGAAGCCGGACGCAAGGAGTATTATCGAATGTTATGCCATTCCCTTGAATATGACAATTTGGCAGATTCGCCATCATCTGACGAAGAATCACGGCCACCATCCCTGCAAATATGGCCACTTCGGCAAGCTCAGTGACCGCGCGACACTCCCCAGCAGCACTCCCGCCCCTTTCCGTTGCCCAAGGGTGCCGCGCGACACTCTCCGGTGACACTTTCGTCCCTTTCCGTTGCCCAAGGGCGCCACGCGACACTCTCCGGCGACACTTCCGCCCCTTTCCGTTGCCCAAGGGTGCCGCGCGACACTCTCCGGTGACACTTTCGTCCCTTTCCGTTGCCCAAGGGCGCCACGCGACACTCTCCGGCGACACTTCCGCCCCTTTCCGTTGCCCAAGGGTGCCGCGCGACACTCTCCGGTGACACTTTCGTCCCTTTCCGTTGCCCAAGGGCGCCACGCGACACTCTCCGGCGACACTTCCGCCCCTTTCCGTTGCCCAAGGGTGCCGCGCGACACTCTCCGGTGACACTTTCGTCCCTTTCCGTTGCCCAAGGGTGCCACGCGACACTCTCCGGTGACACTTCCGACCCTTTCCGCCGCCCAAGGGTGCCGCGCAATGCGTCAGGAGAACTATTCAAACAGTTTATTGAGCACCGCAACCTCAACATGGATCTTGCGGGCAATTCGTTTTGTGTCAACGCGGTACTTCCTTTTCAAGATCAAAGCCAAGCGGCACTTATCATCAACTCCCAAATCTTTGACAGAGTCCACCTTGAAATGATCCCGAAGAACCTGATTGACAATCTCGTTCAACTCATTCTCCGAAAATATAATCATCTCACCGACACCCTCGGCAATCTTAAGGTAAGCGTCAAAGTTCCTCACAAGCCCTGAACTAAACCTCCACGAGTTCACAAGCATCCGCTCCGCCTTACCATTAAGGACATAGGACTCCGGAAGAATGAATCCCCGAGGACGATTAAAAAGGTAATTCCCCGGAAGCCTGATTTTAGTCCTGAATATCCTCATCGCTTCCCTGCATGACATGTCAGCTACTTTAATCTTGTCATATAGTCTGTCCACATCGCTGAAAATCAAATTCGCGGATCCCCAGATATAGCCACTTGCCATGAGATCCGGCCTGGCCTTCAACGGATTCCTCGCGATATAGATTATCGTGTCCACCAATTGCCGCTCATCGTTCACTTTCACCATCTTAAACCCATAGTCTATCGGAAGCGGAGGAAAACCATCCTCTTTGAGTTTCCGATTGATCCTTTCCTTGACGAACAAGAAAAACCTGACGATGTCCTCTCCGGATCCATGAACGAGAATATGGCAATGATTGGCCATCAGCACGAACACGATGACGGACAGCTCGCAGACATATTGCCCGATGGCCACGCTGTTCATTCCGTCGGCATATTCATCATCACTGTTGAACAGCTGCCCTGTTTCGATAGAGTCGAAGATGACGTGGTAATACCACTTAGGTTGTTTTCTGTACTCCTTCAAGAGTTCATTGAGTTTGTGACTGCCCATATAATCTAAATTCAGGTTCACCGCAATATAGCATCTTTCCCGCACTCTCATATTCAAAAACATAAAAACTTTCATTAAGAAACAGAAATTTCTGTTTTTTTGCCCTGCGATGCTCAAAAAAGATTATTTACGCCTATAGCAATAAAATTCATAGCATCTAATTTCCAATAACTTACACCAAATTTCACGAAAGCGGTCCACTTTAGGCTCGCACGTCATATAATGAATATCATGAACTCTGTTTTTCAAGTCTCTCATCCGCAATTTCTTCGGTAACAAAAATGAGGACAAACGTTACCCAACAGTGTCACCTGTCACTCTCCGAAAACGGAAAGTGGCAGATATGCTTCCCAAGAGTGCGACGCTGGTCACCACGCAGATGTCGAATAACTCTTCAAAATGTCGCTTATGAGTGCCAAACAACACCCTCGGGAAACGAAAAGCGGACTAAACGTTACCCAACAGTGTCACCTGTCACTCTCCGAAAACGGAAAGTGGCAGATATGCTTCCCAAGAGTGCGACGCTGGTCACCACGCAGATGTCGAATAACTCTTCAAAATGTCGCTTATGAGTGCCAAACAACACCCTCGGGAAACGAAAAGCGGACTAAACGTTTCCCGAGAGTGCAGAATACACTCTTAAGAAGCAAAAGAGGTCAAAAGTGCTACCCTTAGAGAATACATGATCACTTACGGAATCGATAACGTGAGTGGTAAAGCAAGAACATACTCTTCTAAAAGCGGAAAATCCACGCCAAAGAACCTTCCCTAATCACGACGGCAGCGTTATCCGAAGAAAATGCTGCCATCGTATGCGTTTTTGCCCTCGACAGGAGCAATATTTGATGTTTCCGCTCCCGTCGTCGCACACTACATTGATGACCGACCTCGCAGCCAGCCGCACGTGAATATCTCACATCTAAAAGCGGTTGATCTCGTCGTCCGCGGAGCCGCTGCCGTTGTATTTGTCCTTGAAACTGTTGAAGTTGTAGGTGATGGAGGCGATGACGCAGCGGTTGAAGCTATTCACTTTTCTGTTCTGAACCACAAAGTTGACTCTCTTCACATCACTCAACCTTGACCAGTCAAACAAGTCCTCAGCCTTCAACGTTATCGTAAGCCTTTTCTTAAGCAATTGTTTCTGAACCATCACGTTGCAAGATGCGCGGCTGTTCTGGTCATAGATGCCGTGATGCCCTTTGATGTTCCAGTAGAAATCGCCTCGGAAAAGCCAGTCGCCTTTCAGCTCAACAGCATTCTGGAAAGCCAGGAGGCCGTAAGGACGATTATAACTAGTCTCGGAACCGTTGTACGCAAGCGTAAAGTAAGGCTTGTACACTCCTGCCGTCAGGGTCGGCCTCCAGCAGCCAATAACCGGAGCCACAACGCATTGCGCGCCTAACTGCTGGAATCTGTCGGCATTTGTTGACATCCAGGCTACCGTTCCGGGTTTGCCGGCGATGGCCACAACCGTAGGATGGATATAATCCTTGATGTACTGATAATCAACTTTGAAGTCGAAAATGCCGTAATCCAGACTGAACTCCGTATCATAGACATATTGTGGCTTCAGGTAAATGTTACCCTGTTCATAATGGTACTGGTTGTTGTAGCTGACGCTATTGTTCAACTGACGGAACGAAGGGCGGTTGACCCTGCTGCTGAAATCAAGGTTCAGATCCACTTTCCCGAGAGACGAAGAAAGCGACAATGAAGGCAGAATGTCCGAATAGTCAGTCTTGTTCTTCACTTCACCTTGATCCGTGTTGATTGCTTGGACATATTCATAGCGAAGTCCAAGGCTTCCTCTCCACTTTTCGGACGATAAACGGTAGGAAACAAATCCCGCATACTTGGTCTCCTTGTTCCTAAACATGTCATCGGCAATCTAGCCTTCCGCATTGACACCTGCAAACTCAAAACAGACAAAGTAACAAAATCCAAGATCGGCCTGCAAAAATAATGATTATTTGTCAGTTCACCTACTCCTCCCCACAACCATTCCGACCGCAGCACCATCTCCGAGGAACAAAAAAGGGTCTAAACGTCGCTCAAGGGTTCCACACAACACGCTTGGGAAACAATTAAGGCATGAAATGTCGCCCAAGGGAGCAGCGCGGCAATGTCGGGGAACAACATGGGGCTGGAATGTAGCCTTAGGAGACGGACGGATCTCTGGCGGATTACAGGACAGATTCATGGAGGGATCTTCGGCTACGGAATCTTGCTGGAATGTCGCTCAAGGGTTCCACACAACACGCTTGGGAAACAATTAAGGCATGAAACGTCGCCCAAGGGTTCCATACGACACGCTCGGGGAACAATTAAGGCATGAAACGTCGCCCGAGGGTGTCACACGACACGCTTGGGGAACAATTAAAGCATAAAACGTCGCCCGAGGGTGCGGCGCGGCACGCTCGAGTGACGTTTTGGGGCTGGAATGTCGCTCTGGCTCTTGGGCGAGGACAGAGGCTTCGGCTAGCTACTTCAAAGTGTACTCTACTACCAAAGCGGTGGTTGGAGGGACTATGGTGGAGTCGGAGATCTGGACGGGGGCGCCGGTGAGGACGTTGCGGCCGGTGGTTAGGTCGGAGGCGATCTCGGAGTAGTGGGACCACGGGATGGTTTTCGGCTCCGGGGAATTGTTCACATAGACGAAGACCTTGTCGGTGTCGTTGTAGCGGAAGAAGGCGTATGTGTTGTCACGGCCGAGGAAGTGCATGGTGCGGCCGGTGTGAATCACGTCCTTGGTCTTTCTCCACTGGAAGAGGGTCTTGGCATAGTCGTGAAGCTCAGCGAGTTGTCCCTGAGGGATTGTCTTTCCGCCTACATTGACGGTGGCGGAGGCACGGCCTTCCTCGGTGAACAGATCCACCTTGTCGCCTTCCCATCCGCCTGGGAAGTCCATCCTCAGTTCGCCGTCGCTCTTGTAGGTCTTGCCGGTGGCGAAGGCCATCTCGTCACCGTAGAAGATCTGCGGAATGCCGCGGACGGTGGCAAGGAGGGTGTAGGCGATCTTCATCTTGTCGGGGTTCTGCCTCCAGGCGTCGGCGACACGATAATGATCGTGGTTGGAGAGGAATATCAGCATCTTGGACACATCATTATAGGTGGCGTCATGGGAGAGGGCGGAATACACCCGGACCATTCCCTGTCCCCACTGCGGCTCGTCCTCGCAAAGAGCGGCGTTGATCGCCTCTTGGAGAGGGAAATCCATAATCGAAGGCAAGTGGGAGTCGAAACCGTCACGGTTGGCGTTGCCGCCCTGCCAGTAGGCAAGTTGGTCGATGTTGGAGTCCCAGCACTCACCCACGATGTTGAAGTTTGGATATTCATTCATCACGGCCTCGCACCACTTGCTCATAGGGACTTTCTCGTTGTACGGGTAGGTGTCCACACGCAGGCCGTCCTGGCCGGAGAACTCGGTCCACCAGATCGCCCATTGCTGAAAGTATTTCAGCATGAACGGATTGTCGAGATTCATGTCCGGCATCGAAGGCACGAACCAGCCGCTGACCTGTAAATTCGCATCGTACTGCGACGCGTTCGGATCCATCGCCGTTGAAAAGGCGATGTTCGAGCCGGTATATTCAGGAAACTGATGGATCCAGTCCTTGAACGGAAGATTATTCATCCACCAGTGGCCGGTGCCACAGTGGTTAGTCACGATGTCCATTATCACTTTCAGACCCTTCTCGTGGGCTTTGGCGACATATTCCCTGTACTGGGAATTGCTGCCGAAACGTGGGTCGATGCGGTAGTAGTCGCCACAGGCATAGCCGTGGTAAGACCCCTCGGACTGGTCGTCCACCAGAAGCGGAGTACACCAGACGGCGGTGGCGCCAAGGTCGGCGATGTAGTCCAAGTGATCGATAATGCCTTGAAGATCACCACCGTGGCGGCCAAACGGCTCGCTGCGGTCAGCCTTCTCGGCGGTGTCATCGGTGTTGTCATTTCCCTTGTCGGCGTTGGCGAAACGGTCGGGGCAGATCAGATAGATAAGATCCGAAGTTGTGAAACTGCCACGCTCGGCGGAACCTTCCTCTCTCGCGGCGATCCGGTACGGATAGCGGAAGGAACTGCCATCCTTCGTGAATATGATGCCGTACTCACCGGGCTTAGCCGATGCGCTTACGGCCACGTCAACAAAAAGATAGTCAGGGCTGTCCGCCTTATGAATCTCCTTGACGCCGACACCTTCACCCTCGATCCTGACATCATAGCCGGCGATGCCATCGCCGTGGATCATCAGCTGGAGAGGGGTCTTCATGCCCACCCACCAGCTCGGCGGCTCCACGTGCGAAACCCTTGACTCCGGGACATTTATACTCCAGCTCCACGGAGCCTGCAACTGAACGCTGACGATCACGCTGTCCTGGTCCAGAGCGCGCTTGAAGACCAGAGCGGAATCGGTGCAGGAAAGCACCTCGAAGGACGGATTGTCAGAATCCAGAGCCGGATGAGCGTGCTTCACCTCATTGAGATAGGTGTAGAAATCCGTGGTGGCGTTGTGGTGCCAGTCCGGCATCGGATCCTTCTCGAAGAACTCGAAACGGTGGTTGTAGCCGACCTCCTGACCGGTGTAGATCAGCGGTTGGGAGTTCGGAAGTGTCCAGCAGAGGACAGCCATCGCCTTCCATGCGTCGCCCATCCTTTCATATTCAGTGCCGGACCAAGAGTTCTCGTCATGGTTAGTGATGAACGTAAGCCTATGGCTGCCGGATGGATAGGCGGTGGCGTTCCATTCCACATAGCGGACAAGGCTGTCGGCTCCGGCCTTCCTCTGGGCGATGTCGTTCAGCAGATGGTGCAGCTTCCAGGCGTAGGTGGCGTCGAAGCCGGCCTCGTGCAGCCAAGGCTCCTCCCCCTCGGCGAGGAAGTAGAGTCTGCGGGAATATTCAGACCTGAACTTCGAGAACACATCGGCCCAGAAATCCTGCGGCACCTGATAGGCCACGTCGCAGCGGAAGCCGTCGATCCCCCTGTCAAGCCAGAAACGCATGCTCTTCTCCATCTCGGCCCGCATCTCCTTGGACTCGTAATTGAGCTTGGCGATGTCCGTCCAGTCATATTCGACAATCGTGTTGCCCTCCGCGTCGCGGACGTACCAGTCGGCAGGTTTCCCAGTCACCCACGGATGATCCGGAGAGGTGTGGTTGGCCACCCAGTCGATGATGACCTTGAGGCCAAGGTCGTGGGCCGCGCCGACAAAGTCGTCGAAATCCTCCAGGGTGCCGAACTCCGGGTTGATGTCGCAATAGTCCTTGATGGCATAGTAGGAGCCGAGAGTTCCCTTGCGGCCTTTCTCGCCGATTGGATAGACAGGCATCAGCCAGACAACGTCCACCCCAAGTTCCTTAAGTTCAGGAAGTTTCCTCTGGGCCGCGGCGAAGGTGCCTTCGGCGGTCGCCTGACGGGTGTTCAGTTCATAGACCACGGCGTCGCGGGTCCAGTCACGCTCAACGGCAGCCTCTCCGGGATCGCGCCCGCAGGAGAGCACCAGAAGCGAGGCAAGCAGAATGAATAGTGTGCGTCTCATATAATGTCAAATTAACTATTGCAGAAAAACGACTGATGAATATGCTCCCAGAGTCAACCTGGAGCCATTTACCTTCACGGTTCCGTTCGTGGCGACGGCGTTGTCCAGCTTGTCGGACGTAAAGTTGACGGAGGCGTTGCCAGCGGAGAAATTATGGACAACCAAGACCTTCTGGCCATCATAGGCACGGTACCATGCGGAGACGGAAGCCACAGAAGATGCAGCCGGACAGTAGTCGAACGAACCCTTGGCCAAGGCCTTGTACTGATCCCTCAGCACACCGAAACGGCGGTAAACATTGAGGATGGAACCGTCGTCCTTCGCCTGGCTCTCGACAGAGATTCCGGAGGAGAGCATCGTCCTGTCCACCTTGCCGCTCAACTTGCCGTCGGCGAGCGACGAACCGTCGGAGTTCCACATGATCGGTGTGCGGACATATTCATCGCCGCTGGACTTGGAACCCCAGTAGCCGAGTTCCTCGCCCTGGTAGATGTAAGGCTGGCCGCCAGCCGTAAGGAGAACCGCGCCGGCGAGTTTCATCTTGGCCACACTCTTTCCGAGATCGTTCCCGGCCCTGTCCTCATCGTGGTTGGAGAGTTTAGTGGCCTCGATGTAGTCGGAGCGGTAGCCCGCGTAGAGTTTCTGATAGCTCTGGATCGTGCCGACGAAGGAGCTTCCGTCACCGTTGTTGATGCAGTCCTTCAGCCTCCACCAGAAACTGAACTCAAAGAGGGCCGGAATGCCTTTGTAGTACGGAGCGACCTCGGAGGCGTCGCTGAACTGCTCGCCCACCATGTAGAAGTCACCCTTGCCACCGGCGGACTTGTAGGTGGAGTTGCAGCGGTCGTAGAACTTCTTCAGGAATGTCGGATTCTCGTCCGAATTGGCGTTATGATAGATGTGCTTGACAGCGTCCAGACGGAAGCCGTCCACTCCCATCCTGATCCACTTGTCAGCGGACTCGCAGACGGACTTGAAAGCTGCGGACTGCTCGCAGGCGGCCGCCGGGCCGTAGTTCAGGTCGGCGAACCAGTCTGTCCCGAAATGCGAGTGGTACATCGTCGTGGTCATTCCAGGCAGAATGATGTCCTGAGCGTTGGTGTTTGAAAGCGCGAGCGGAACGCCATAGGAAAGCTGGTTCTTTCCGGACGGAGCGCCGTACTTGTGGGAGTCCCATTGGGTCCGGCTGGTTCTCACAAGCACGCCCCAGGAGGATTCAAACTCCAGTGACAGAGTGCATTCCTTAGCCCCCGTCTTGTAGAACTGCGCCATGTTGTCATCGCCGTAGTACAGCCATATCCCCGAGTTCTGACTGCCGGTGTTGGACACCTCGTCAACCTTGTCCATCCTCAATGTCGAAGGCTTGCCGGCGTTGTCCAGGGCAAGGGTAAACCTCACCTTGAGCTTGCCGTCAACGCCAGTCACGGCGGAGAACCACTGGCCGGAGTCGTAGCCGCGCGCGCCCTCGGTGGCGATCATCGGAATCTTGCCGTCGCGGATGTCAGCCTGCGGGTTGTCGGAGAAGATATAATAGTCGCGGTGCTGACTGCCCGCGCTTTTTTTCGCGTCGAGGAACCACGGATGATCCTTGGATGTGTGGTTCAGCACATAGTCAAGATAGATCTTGATCCCCTTGGCGTGTGCCGCGTCCAGAAGGGATTTGAAGTCGGCCTCGGTGCCATAGTCGGGATTGACTCCGGAATAGTCCAGGACATCGTAGCCGTGATAGGATGAAGCCGGGTGGATCGGAGAAAGCCAGATGGCCTGGACTCCCATCTCCTTAAGATAGTCAAGTCTGGATTGGATTCCCTTGAAGTCGCCGCAGCCGTCGCCGTCACTGTCGGCGAATGAATATACCAGCATCTGGTAGGATATTCCCGATTCGCCGGTGCGTTCCGGAGTCTCCGGCCCAGGAGTCGGAGTCGGATCGGGAGTCGTGCCTTTCTTGTCGCACCCCGCAAGGAGCGCGGCGGCCAGGACAAGGCCTACAAGCCTCAAGAGAAAAGAAGATCGTCTCATAATCTACGAATATAATAAAAAAATCAGACGCACCCTTGGCATATTCCTCCATCGGGTGCGTCTGAAAAAAGTGGATATTACTTCTGGATGGTCACGGCGAGGGTCTTCGCATTGAAGATCACCTTGTAGTCACCAGCCTCGGGAACCTTGATGTTTCCGCCCGGCTGAACCACAGTGAATTCCTTACCTATCTCAACGGTAGTCCCTTCAGCCACACCGTAGGTGTTGGAGTCCGCCCAAGAGAAATCGTAACGGATCTTGAATTCGCCTCCGATAGTCACAACAGGACTTGTCCAGACATCTCCGTCCTGGGTCATAACGAAGTCCTTGCCCCAGCCAGAACCGTTGATGTCTCCGATCAGCGAGAAGAGAGCCTTGTGATTCTCCACGAGGATGGTCTTGGCGGCGTTGTCATAAGTGACATCATAAGTACCTTCCACTCCGACCTGGATGTTCATTCCACCTGTCGCGAAAACTGTCCCAAGCACTGGCTTAAAGACATCATAAGGATTCGTCGGATCAATCGTGCTCTTTGAGTTAGCCTCGGTGCCTCCAACAGCATCGGGCCAGTCGTGGCCAAAACGGAGCTTGAACTCATCGTTTGCGGTCAACGCCACGCTGCGGGCGATCCAAACCTCACCATCGGTGTTTGTCATATCGGTGTCAGTGTCCCAATTCGTGCCGCCTATCGTTCCGATCAAAGACCAAACGGCTGGCTTCTCAGGCTCAGGCTCGTCACCACCTGCGCTCGGCTCGGTCTTGCCGTACATCTTCTCGTTCAGCTCGACGGTACCCTTGTTAAGGTCAAGATAGACACGGTACTTTCCGGTACCCACCTTGATGTTGTCACCGCCCAACTTCGCGTCGGCGCCCCAGTTGTACACCCAGTCCTCATCGGCGCGGAACTTGATCTCCTGGTCGCCGGTGACCTCAAGGTCAACCCAGAAGCGGAGATAGTCCTTGTTGAACGTCATCTCCACGTCAGGAGCGGCCCAGTTGTTGATCGTACCCACAATACCGATCTTGTCAGCGCCCCACTCCTTGGTCAGGACGAGGGCTTTCTTGTCAAGGGTGAACTTGTAGAAACGCTTGGCGTAGCACATGATGTTGTCGTTGGATCCATTGAGAAGTGTCACAGAGGCAGCCTCGGACGCATCGTCAGGATTAGCCGTTCCCCAGTTGCCAGTGGCCTCGTCCCAGGAAGCCGCACCGGTGAACTTGATGCCGCTCGCAGCCTTGTCCTCAAAGTCAACAACACCTGTGAATATGTTGCCGTCCTTGCTGTAATTGTAGAGGAGCTGCGCCTTGTCGTGGCTCCATCCGCTGTAGTCGCCCATCACCCAGACGTGATCATAGATATCCTTGTCAAGGATCAGCTGGCTGTAAGGAACGAATGTGGCGGACAACACGCCGGAACGGGCCAGCGAGGACTCCACAGCCGTGTTCTTGTTGGTCGCGAGCCATGAGTCAAGCCTGAGGTAGACCGTGAACTCCGCGCCAGGCTCGCCGCCCAGATTCAGGATCACCGAGTTGAGGGCGGACTGCTTGACGGTCACGGTCGTGCCGCCGATGGTGGCGGCGAGTTTCTCCTGCTTCCCGAAATCCTGAGAATCAGAGGCGTAGAGAGCGTATAGCACGCCGGCATCGACATTGTACTTCGGCTGTGTGAACTCGAAGGTCAGGTCAGCGCCGTCGGACGAGAGCGTGGTTCCGGCCAGGGTTCCCAGAGTCGGGGCCACGGAGGATGATGGATCGAAGACCAGCTTGTCCTCATCCGTTGAGCAGGAAGCCGCAAGGATTCCCGCAAATGCGATTATCGTGTAAAATAACTTTTTCATAATCTGTTAATAACCAGGATTCTGCTTAAGATTACCGTTAGCGTTGAGGTCGCTGGACATGATCGGATACAGATTGAAGTGATCGTCAACAGCCTTTCCGGCCTGCACGCCTCCCTTGAATTCCCAAAGGTACTTGTCGGAAGTGAAGAGTCCGAACCTGATCAGATCCTGACGGCGGAAGCCCTCGTAGTAAAGCTCGCGGCCACGCTCGTCGATGATGTTGTCAAGAGTGAGGGCGATGCTGCCCACACCCGCTCTCGCGCGTACAGCGTCAAGGTACTGCTGTCCCTTGGTCTTGTCGGCGGCTCCCCTGGCGGCGCACTCGGCGTACATCAGATAGGCGTCGGCACCGCGGAAGACAGGCCAGTCAGTGTCCACGAAGCCATCGGCCTGAGCCTTGCCGCCATCGTGGTTCACATTCAGGAATTTCATTGACTTCCAACCGTTAGACCAGCTGTCGGACTCACGGCGCAAGGCATCGACGTACTGATCGAACTCCTCGCCCCTGTAGAATGTGGCGCGAAGGTCAGCGTCCTCGAACTTGCTGGTGAAAGCCCCTGTCAGGGAAAGACCGCCCCAACCTGAGGAGATACCGATCGCAGCGGCGTCCATCTTGCCACCCGTGCAGCCGAAGACGAGATAGTTAGTGGCTCCGTAGGACTGAACAAGGATTCCGTCCTGCTCCACGGCGAAGATGATCTCGTCACCGTTGTAGGTCGTGTTGGCTGTCCAAAGGTGGTTGTCGGCCATGAATAGCTCCTGCCAGGCGCTGTACTTGCCGGCGCTCTTGGTGTGGAGAGGATATTCACTGATAATCTTCTCACAGACAGCGGCAGCCTTGTCGTACATCGCTGTACCCTTCCAAACCTCGGCGTTGAGGTAGAGTTTGGCGAGAATCATCTGCACCATACCCTTGTCGCAGCGGCCATATTCATTCTTACCCGGCTCGGCGAGGTCGCTGCCGCCAAGAAGGTCGTTGCACTCGCTCTCCATCCAGTCGAAGAGGTCGGCGCGGGAGATCTGCTCGGCTCCGGTTGAACCCACAGACTGATGCTCTGTCGCGAAAGGCACGTTGCCGAACAAGTCGATGGCATGGTAGTAGCTGAAGAGCCTGAGGGCTCTCGCCTCGGCGATGTAGGCGTTCTTCAGGGAGTAACCGCTGATGTCGCTGGCGTTGGAGCGGCGTATGAACTCGTTGCAGAGACTGATCTGGAAGAAGATACGGTAGTACATCGAAAGGACGAACTCATTTGATGCGTTCCAATTGAGATTGTGAATGTCAAAGAGGCCGCCATCGTTCCAGCAGCAAGTCGCCACATCCGTGGAGAGTTCCTCCATATTGAAAAGCGCTCTCATGTACTGGCCATAGCCGCCGTCCACACCTTCGATGTCCGGATCGCTGCTCGGCCCGGAGGATGCGGAGCAGGAAAGTCCCTGATAGCACTTGGCGAGAAGGGCTGTGAAAGCCTCCTGGCTGTTGAGCACGTCCTCAGGAAGCTCGATGTTAGGATCGATAGGCTTCACGTCAAGGTCACCTACACAGGACGTGGCCGCTGAGGCGAGCATTGTCGCGGCGAGGGCGACCGCTGTAAATCTGATAATATTTTTCATTGTCTATGTCGCATTAGAAGTTGAACTTGACACCAAGGATGTAGGTACGAGGCCTCGGATACATGTTGTTGTCGATACCGGAGAAGATCTCAGGGTCGATTCCACCGTACTTGGTGAAGCAGGCCACGTTCTGAACGGTCGCGAAGACGTTGAACGACATCGGAGTCTTCTGGCCGAAGTTGAACGAGCGGCTGAGGGTGATGTTGTCGATCTTCAGGAAGGATGCGTTCTCGACGTAAAGATTGGACAAATACTGGGCGTATGACGAGAAGTTGTGCTCCTTCGCCGTGGAATAACGGTTGTTCACGAAGTTGTTGGCCCAGAGGTCGGTCAGGAGGTCGCCGTTGGAGGCGATGTTGTTGTAGACATAGTTGCCGACATTTGAATGGGCGCTCATTGCGAGGGTCCACTGCTTGTACGCCACCTGCGTGTTGAAGCCGAATGTCCAGTCCGGAGCGGCATTGTGGAAGCAGTACTTGTCGTTGTCGTCGATCTTTCCGTCCTTGTTCAGATCGACATAGAGGCCTTCGATCGGCTTGCCGTCCGTGTCATAGACCTGCTTATAGACGAAGAACGAGTTAGGGGCGTGGCCGGTCTGATGGATCTGGACCGTGTTGCCGGTACCGCCGGCGATGCCTCCGGTAGTGATTCCGAAGTAGTCGGCGCGTTCGTCATCGGTGGTAAGCCTGGAGATCTTGGTCTCATTGAAGGTCGCGTTGAAGCCAAGGGTCCAGCTCCAGTCCCTTGTCTGGACAGGAATGGCGTTGAACTCGAACTCGAATCCCTTGTTGGTAAGGTCACCGATGTTGGCGTTCAAGTAGTTGGACAGGTTGGCGCCGGCGGCCACAGGAGTGCGGTTCAGGAGATCCTTGGTGTCGCGCTTGTAGAGATCCACGCTACCGAAGATCCTGTCGCCGAGGAAGCCGTAGTCAAGACCGATGTTGTAGGTCGTGGTGGTCTCCCACTTGAGGTCGGCGTTGTAGCCAAGCGGCGTGATCGGAGTGATCACCTTGTTGCCGAAGTAGTACATCGACTGGTTCGTGTTGTACTTGTAGGACGACAGTGTCGGATAGTCTCCTGACTGGAGATCCTGCTGGCCCGTCTGTCCCCAGCTGAGCCTGAGCTTCAGGGCTGAGACCACACCGCTGTCCGCGATGAACCTCTCCTTGCCGAAGTTGTAGCTTACCGCCACCGAAGGGAAGAGACCCCACTTGTTGTTGGCGAAACGGGAGGTGCCGTCGTCACGCAGGGTGGCGGTCACGAGAAGGCGGTCGTTGAACGAATAGTTCACACGTCCGAAGAAAGACACGAGGAAGTACTCGGTTCTGAAGGTGTTAGGACTGCTCAGATAGTAGTCGGAAGCGGTAGGAAGGGTGCCGTCAGCCTTGTACTTCTCATTGAAGGATGAGTTGTAGAAGTGCTGCCAGGAGTAACCTGCCATCGCGTTGAAGGTGTGCTTGCCGAGAGTCTTGTCGTACTGGGCATAGAACTCAAGGGTCTGGTCACGCCTTATCTGGGAATAGTTGTTGTGATAGCCGGAACCGGACTCCTGGGTGTTGTGGAATGACATTTCCGTGCCGGGAGCGACATCAACCGTACCGTCTGACTTGGACCAGTCCAGACCAAGGTTGAGGTTGAGGCTCAGGTCCTCGAATCCATGAACCTTGTAGTTGAGCTGGGCGTTGCCGATGAAACGCTTGGCGTTGGACTTGTCAAGCTTGTCGTTCAGAAGGGCGACAGGGTTCATCTGGGCCTGTGTGTTGCAGTTATCGATGGTCTTGGTGCCCTTGCCGTAGTTCCACCACCAGTAGCCGTTCAGGCCGTTCGCGTCGTAGACAGGCTGGGTAGGATCCATGCGGACAGCGCCGCCGATGGCGTCCTGATTGGCGAACCTGTTGTCCATGTTCATCAGCTTGCCGTTGAGATTGACAAGAAGATGGTCGTCAAAGAAGCTCGGGTTGAGATTGACAGAGATGGTCTCACGCTCAAGGTTGGAGGTCTTGAGGGTACCGTCCTGGTTGTGGTAGCCGATGGACACGCGGTAAGGCATGCGGAAGATGTCGCTCTTCCCTACCCTGCCGGACACCGCCACGTTGCCGTCAATGGTTTTACCCAGCTGGTAGATTTCCTTCTGCCAGTCGGTGTTCTCCTTGCCGAGGGCGGCGTAGGCCGAACCTCCGTCACCGAGATACCATTTCATAAGGTCACGCATCTCATCGCCTGTCAGCACGTCCACGTACCTGGCGTTCTGGCTGATGCTTCCGGTGAAGTCCGCGCTCACGTGGATGCCTTCGGAACCCTTGGAACCCTTCTTGGTGGTGATCATGATGACACCGTTGGAGGCTCTCGATCCGAAGATGGCGGTCGCCGAGGCGTCCTTCAGGACAGTGAAGCTCTCGATGTCGTTAGGGTTGATGGAGGAAAGCGCGTCGGAGACTCCGCTGATGCCTGTCTCGGAAAGAGGCAGACCGTCAACCACGACGAGAGGGTTGTTGTTGGCCTTCAGAGAGGAACCGCCACGGATTCTGATGGTGCTGGCGGAACCCGGAGCGCCGTCACCCATCGTGACGACAACGCCGGCGGACTTGCCCTGGAGCAGATCCGATGGTGATGTCACCATACCCTTGTTGAGCTGGTCGGCCTTCACGGAGGAGATCGAGCCAGTCATGTCGCTCTTCTTGACGGTACCGTAGCCGATCACGACCACATCGTCGAGAAACTCGGTGTCGGTGGCAAGAATAATCTTGGCCGGAACCTCGGAAGCCTTGAAAGACTGTGTCTTGTAGCCGATGCAGCTGATTTCGACAGTGGCATCCGGGCCGGAAACGTTAAGGATGTAGTCTCCGTCGAGACCGGTCGCGATACCGTTCTGCGTACCCTGTTCCATGACAGTGGCACCGATGACCGGACCGGCGGCGTCAACTACAACTCCCTTCACCTGATACCCGCTCTGAGCGGATACGGTAGTGCCGACCAGGCAAAGAAGCAAGGTCGCCACGGCAGCTATAATCCTTTTCATCTGGAATGTTTGAATTGTTTGAATATTCATTTATATGATTATTAAGGTTATTATTGTTTCCTTTCCTTTATGAGACGGACGCTCAGCGCGCCAAGCACAAGCAGGACACCCGCAGTGACGAGCATGTTCGCCTGGACTCCGCCCAGAAGTCTCAGCACCACTCCGCCGAGGGCCGCGGCGACGATCTGCGGAAGGCAGATGGTGCAGTTGAACAGGCCGAGATAGCTGCCCAGATGCTCCCCGTCGAGAGCGTTGGTCAGAAGCGTGAACGGAAGCGCGAGCATCGCGGCCCAGGCGGTTCCGATCAGCAGGTACGACACGCAGAGCAGGTACTGGTTGTGGATGAACGCAACGGAGATGAAGCCGACGGCTCCGATCAGAAGGCTCACCACATAGGCCAGTTTCAAGGAGCGGAACTTAGGAAGCACAATCGCCCACAGGATTGCTCCGACAGCCTGCACGGCGAAGACTACCCCGACCCAGTTGCCAGCGGCTTGATAGCCCTCGGAGGCCGTGTCGGTGGCGCTCCAGCAGTTGGCGGCGATGGCTCCGTTGGAATAGGTCCACATGTACATGAACGCCGCCCAGCAGAAGAACTGCACGAGTCCCACGGTCCAGAATGTCTTGGGAGCATGGAGCAGCAGTCTGATGAGTCCCGGATTGTCCTTCTCCTCCTCAGCCTGACGCTTTGGATCAATGGAATGGAACTCGGCATATTCCTGAGGATTCATCTCCTTGACTTTCAGGAAAGTGTATAGCACGCAGAGGATAAGGATCGCGGCGCCGCACCAGAAGCTCCATATCACGGACGGCGGCACCTGTCCCTTTGGGGCGATGTTGGCGATGCCGATCCAGGTGAAGAAAATCGGGAAAAGGTAGCCCACCAGGCTGCCGGCGTTGCAAAGAAGCGACTGGATTGAGTAGGCCTGAGCCTTCTGCTCCTCGCCGACCATGTCCCCGACCATCATCTTGAACGGCTGCATCGCGACATTGATGGAAGTGTCAAGGAATATGAGCGAGAACAGCCCGAACCACATGGCGCCGTTGAGTCCAAGGATCAGCCTTGAGGAGAAACTCAGGCTGCCGGCGTTCGGCAGGAAGATCATCACGAGAACCGAAATCAAGGCTCCGATCAGCAGATAAGGCTTTCTGCGTCCCATCCTGCACCAGGTTCTGTCGGACCACTTGCCGATCAGAGGCTGGACGATCATGCCCATCAGAGGCGGGAGGATCCAGAAGAAGCTCAGCTGGTGCGGATCCGCTCCCAAAGTGGCGAAGATCCTGCTGATGTTCGCGCTCTGGAGGGCATAGGCGATCTGCACCCCGAAAAAGCCGAAGCTGAGGTTCCACATCTCCCAAAACGTAAGTTTGCTCTTGGATTGCATTTTACGGTACTAATTTCAGTGTCAATTTCGGCGTAAATATAGTTGATTAGCACCGATTTGTAATTATTGAAACGATGAATGGAAAGAAAAAGCGGATGAATTGCTGGCTTTTAATGACGAAATGAAAGATATTTTTCTTAAATTGCAGTACTTTGGCGATTGTGAATAGTTAACGGTCACCCAACCATCATTAACGGCATGAAACTAAGGACATCATCCATAATCCACGCTTTCGCGCTGCTCCACGTGGCCACGGCGGTGCTGTGCAGGTTACTGAACCTCGGGGACGAACTGGCCCTGACCACGCTCACGATCGTCCTCACGGTCATCCTCTGCCTGAGGTACCGGCAGAGCGTGGAGTTCTCCTCCATCGTCATCATCATCGCCAACATTCTCGGCTACCTCCTCGGCAACGGGATCGCCGCGCTCGCAGGGACGTTCATCAACCACCCCCTGCTTTCCCCCGCGATCGCCACATTCACGACCACCGAGTCGATGGGCTGGGGACTGGTCTTCTTCATGAGACGCTACGCCGACAGGTACGGAAAAGAGTCCAAGGCAAGAAGCTTCGAGATCACATGGCTCTCCGTCGCCGTGGCCATCATCTTGATTGTCAGGATCATAATCTACATATTCAGTTCCACCCTCTTTGAAGGGGGATCCGTGGTGAACGCGGTCGCCGCATTTGCCGACAACACCTTCATCCTTCTGGTGATGGTCTGCCTGACGATCCTCTTCGTGGAGCAGACCAAGAATATGTCGGACCGGAAATCCTCGGCCGGACACATCCTCGCAACGGCGGTCTTCCTGATAGCGCTTTCCGCTGTCGCCGCGGCCCTTGTCGGCTCCGGACTGCCGTTCGAATTCCGCCGCCCTTCCTCCGCTAAGAGTTTCCTGGAGCTCGCCTTGGTGGCGTTCATAGCGGAAGTGATGATCTATTCCGTGATCTACATGATTGAATATGCCATCACGGCCCGCCGCAACGCCGAGAAGGAAAAGAATCGCGCCGACCTCGCCAAGTTCCAGTACCTCAACCTCAAGCAGCAGGTCAACCCGCATTTCCTCTTCAATTCGCTGAACATTCTGGACGCCCTCGTGCTGGACGGAAGGGACAGGGAGGCGAGCGAGTATATTCATAAGCTGGCGGGAATCTACCGCTACATGCTCCGCAACGAGGAGGAGGGCACGGTGACGCTCCGGGACGAGATGACCTATGTGGAGATGTACCGCGACCTGCTGAAGGTCAGGTTCCAGGAGGGGTTCGACGTGGAGGTCGGCATCCGGCCCGAAGACTTGTCAAGGCACGTGGTTCCGTGCTCGGTTCAGCTCCTTATTGAGAACGCCACGAAACACAACGCAGTGTCTCCCGCCAAGCCGCTGAAAGTCAGTGTGATGTCCGACGGGGAGACACTTACGGTGACGAACAACCTCATTCCGAAAATCACCGAGGCGCAGTCCAGCGGATTGGGTCTCAACTACATACGCCAACAGTACAGGGATCGTTCCGGCAAGGGGATCGAGATCATCCGTACTGACGATTTCTACAAAGTAAAGTTGCCGCTCTTATGAAAGTCCTTATAATCGAGATCATCCGCACGGATGACTCCTACACAGTCAAACTGCCGCTCTTATGAAAGTCCTTATAATAGAAGATGAGATGATGGCTCGGAGGAGCCTTGAGAAAATGCTGGAGACCAGTTTTCCTGACATTGAGGTTGTCGGGGAGTGCGCCTCCGTGGCCGAATCCGTCGCCCGGCTCAGAGAGAAGCCTGACGAGGCCGACCTGATTTTCATGGATGTCGAACTATCGGACGGCGAGTGCTTCGAGATTTTCCGGCAGGTGGCCGTGAAGCCTCGCGTGGTGATGACGACGGCCTACGACAGCTATGCCGTCAAGGCGTTCGAGGCTGGCTCTATCGACTACCTTCTCAAGCCGATAGACATGTCGGCCTTGAAGAGAGCCGTGGAAAGATGTCGACAGTTTTCCTCCGGAGAGTTGGATGTCGAGAAGATTCTCGGCGCGATCTCGCGGAAGGATTCCGGACACGGGTTCAAGGAGCGTTTTCTGGTGCAGTTCAACGACAGGATCGTGCCCGTGAAGGCTGACGAGATTGCGTTTTTCTATTCAGAGGACAAGAACAACCATGTCGTGACGCACGGCGGAGCGGTATATATCGTTGATTCAACGATGGATTCGCTCATCACCGATCTTGATCCCGAGCGGTTCTTCAGGATTTCCAGAAGCTGCATATTCGCGAAGGATGCGATCGAGTGTGTGACCAAGCTGCTTGGCGGGCGGCTCCGGGTGACACCTAAGGTGCATCTCTCCACAAATCTCGGCCCGGCTCCGGACCTTACCGTCAGCCGCTCCAGAGCCGAGGACTTTCTGGGCTGGCTGGAGAGTTGACAGCCCTCCTCCCCCGACTCCCTCCCCGTGCGCAGGAAGGCCGGTTCCGCTCACCAAACCGACCGGATCACCAGTCTCGTGAGCAAATGGGGCTGTTCCGCTCACCAAGGAGCAGGCCAGGTGCTCTGGTGCGCAGGAAGGCCGGTTCCGCTCACGAAGAGTAATCGATGCGGTCATGGTCGGTCGGCAGTCGGCAGCGGGGAACGAGCAGCAGGCAGCGGGGAACGGGCAGCGGGGAACGAGCAGCAGGCAGCGGGGAACGAGCAGCGGGCAGCGGGGAACGAACTTGGAGGCGAAATCGTTTGCGAAAAGGCTCGGCGACTAAAGCACTAATTATTCAGCACTTAAATGCGGACAATTGTTTGCAGATTAGAATTATTCTTACTACTATTGCAAAAAATTGCAGACGGCAAGACCGAGGGAAAGTCGTGGCTGACCAGCATTATTTCGGATTTCCCCCAACACGATACAAACTGAAGTTTAACAAAAACGTATTGATTTTATGAGTAAGACCAACACGCTTTCAACTGACTCCAGAAAAGGGTTGAATACGGTTCCGGAAAAGAGACCGGGCCACCGCCACTCCACTCCCTGACAGTCCGGAAGCCTCAGGCGGGCTTAAAGCATTGCCGGGCCGTATTATCAGATTCTATGTGCAAGGTTTCAAAGGAATGACGTGGGGACGCATCTTGTGGGTTCTCATATTCTTGAAACTTTTCATCCTGTTCGCTGTCCTCAGGGTGTTCTTCTTCAGGCCTGCCCTCGCCGGCAAGACCACGGAAGAGAAAATCGAAGCGGTGGGAAACAATCTTTCATCAATGAATATTACTGTGAATGTCCGGTGCGATGGGCAATCGCCGCCTGACCTGAGATAAGTTCAATCACGCCCGAGATTGCCCCCGGGCGCAAAAGTCCAACACTATGATAGAATCAGCCTTAGTCGATTGGTCAAGGGCGCAGTTCGCCCTGACTGCCTGCTATCACTGGATCTTCGTCCCGCTGACCCTCGGACTGTCTGTGATAATGGCCATTATGGAGACGCTCTACGTCATCCGCAAGGTGGACTTCTGGAAACACGCCGCGAAGTTCTGGATGAAGATATTCGGTATCAACTTCGCCGTCGGCGTCGCGACAGGAATCATCCTTGAGTTCGAGTTCGGGACCAACTTCAGCAACTACTCGTGGTTCGTCGGCGACATATTCGGAGCGCCGCTCGCCATCGAGGGAATCTTTGCCTTCTTCATCGAGGCCACCTTCGTCGCGGTGATGTTCTTCGGATGGGGAAGAGTCAGTAAAGGCTTCCATCTGGCCTCAACATGGCTGACCGCCATCGGAGCGTCCCTTTCCGCCTACTGGATTCTCGTGGCCAACGGCTGGATGCAGCATCCAGTCGGGATGGCCTTCAACCCGGACACTGTCCGGAACGAGATGGTGGATTTTTGGACCGTCGTGAGCAACCCGATGGCCGTCAGCAAATTCTTCCACTCTGTACTGAGCGGATGGATGACCGGGGCCGTGGTGGTGATCGGAATCTGCTGCTGGTACCTTCTCCGCGGACGCGAGCAGCGTTTCTCCCTTGCGAGCATAAGGGTAGCCGCAGTCGTGGGCATTGTGGGGGCTGTCGCCGTGATGTTCTCCGGGGACAGGTCGGCCGTCCACGTCGCCGACCACCAGCCGATGAAACTCGCCGCGGCCGAAGGCCTTCAGAGAGGCGGCACACGAGCGCCGTTCTCCATTGTCCCTGGAATAGAGATTCCGGGAATGCTCTCAGTTCTGGCCACAGGGAACGCTGACGGCTATGTGCCTGGCATACAGGACATTCTCGATGGCTACATTGATCGGAACGGGACGAAGCATCCTTCCGCCGCCGAGATGATGGCCAGAGGCGACACCGCCCTGTCCGCATTCAGAACCTACAGGAAGGCCAAGGAAAGCGACCATGAGCTGGCAGCGGCCGCAAGGCAGACGCTTATGGACAACTCCGCATACTTCGGCTACGGCTACATCTCCTCCGAAGAGGAGCTGATCCCACCTGTCGGAATCGTCTTCTGGGCGTTCCGCGTGATGGTGGGGCTTGGCTGCTTCCTGCTGCTCGTGATGGCGCTCGCCTTCCACTACGCGAGAAGGGAGACCTTGGAGCGGAACCGATGGTTCCTTTGGATCTGCGTGCTGTCCATTCCTCTGGTCTACCTCGCCGGCCAGGCCGGATGGATTGTGGCCGAAGTCGGAAGACAGCCGTGGGCGATCCAGGATCTGCTGCCTGTGAAAGCGGGAGTCTCAAGCGTCAGCGTGGATGCTGTAAAGACCACATTCTTCCTCTTTTTGGGAATATTCACCCTCTTCCTGGCGATAGAAATCAGAATCCTGCTCAAGGCTATCCGCAAGGGACCGGGAAACACTTACTAGACACACAACCACATCAAGAAACCAAGCCATGTTCACATACGAATTCCTACAGAACTACTGGTGGGCCATCATTTCCCTGCTTGGCGGACTTCTCGTCTTCCTGATGTTCGTACAGGGTGGCAACTCCTTGATATTCATCACAAAGGATGAGGAAGAGAGGCAGTTGATCGTCAATTCGACAGGAAGGAAATGGGAGTTCACTTTCACCACGCTCGTAACGTTCGGCGGAGCGTTCTTCGCCTCGTTCCCACTGTTTTACAGCACCAGTTTCGGCGGTGCCTACTGGATCTGGATCCTGCTGCTTGTCACCTTCGTGTTCCAGGCCGTCTCCTACGAGTTCCAGACGAAACTGGGCAACCTGCTGGGCAGGAACACATTCAGGACTTTCCTTCTGATCAACGGCTGTCTGGGACCGTTCATCGTGGGAGCCGCCGTCAGCACCTTCTTCACCGGTTCGGACTTCATCGTCAACAAGGCGGCGGTCGGAGAGAGTCTCGCCCCGACAATCAGCGTCTGGGGCAACGAGTGGCACGGACTGGAGGCGCTGGCCAACCCTTTCACCATAGTGTTCGGACTCACGGTGATGTTCCTCACGCAGGTACTCGGAGGGATGTACATGCAAGGCAGTATCGAGGACGAGAGACTTGAGGAAAAACTCGTGCGGGCAGTCAGGTGGACTTCAGGACTGTTCCTGGCAGCATTCCTCGCCTGCATGGCCATGCTTCTTACAATGCCGGGCTACGCGGTGGACTCCGCCGGGGTCATCTCTGTCGAGGAGTACAAGTACCTGCACAACTTCATCCAGACTCCTTCTGTGGCAATCATATTCCTGCTCGGGGTATTGTTCGTCCTTTTGGGAATAGGCATCCAGTTCTTCGGCAGACGGAAACGCATGAGCATATGGCTCACAGGGGCAGGAACGGTGCCGGCGGTGATGTCGCTGTTCCTCATCGCAGGCTACAACGGAACGGCCTACTACCCATCCTGCTCCGACCTCCAGAGTTCCCTGACCATCAGCAACAGCTGCTCCAGCGAGTTCACGCTCAGGACAATGGCCTGGGTGTCGCTGGCAATCCCGTTCGTGCTGGCCTACATCTTCTTAGCATGGAGGGCCATCGACCGACGACGGCTGACACGCAGGGAGATGGAGATCACCGAGGACAAGTACTAGTGCGTCCGGAGGGCTGCACCGAAATTGACGAAGAACCGTGCGCGCAACATATTCAACCTATATATAATTATCTTAATATCAACTAATTATGAGTAGTATTTTTCTGAAACCACATCTTTTGGGTCTGTTGGCGGGGATTTTCCTCCTGCCGGCCGTCCTCAATCCTGTGACGGCGGGCGGAAGGCCTGTGGCAGACGCGGAAGCCGCTTCCGCCGCTCAGCAGGACAACATCGTCAGGGGTACAGTCCTTGACGAGCGCGGCGAGACTCTCGTGGGAGTCTCTGTCTTCATCCAAGGAACATCCACCGGCACGGCGACCGACGCCAAGGGACGGTTCGAAATCCGGGCAAAAAGGGGTGATGTCCTCGTGGTCTCCTCCATCGGTTTCATCACCGAGAACGTGACCGTGACAGGGAACACCTTGACCGTCACCCTCAAGGAGGATTCCCAGATGCTCGGAGAGGTGGTCGTGACCGCCCTCGGTCTGCCGAAGCAGGCCAGACAGGTCGGCTACGCCACCACAAGGGTCTCCACGGACGAGATCGAGCGAACCAACACCATCAATCCGGTCAACGCGCTTCAGGGTAAGGTGGCCGGTCTCCAGATCAACACGGGAGGAGCCTCCGGTGTCACGTCTTCGTCATCAATCACAATCCGAGGGGCGAACTCCGTGGACAAGAACAACTCCCCGATCTTCGTGATTGACGGATTGATCATCCAGGAACCTATCACCGGCAATCTGGCCGGAACAGACTGGGGATCCCAGTTGAAGAACCTCAACCCTGCCGACTACGAGAGCGTGACCGTCCTCAAGGGAGCGGCGGCGACAGCGCTCTACGGCTCCCGAGGGGCCAACGGAGCGATCGTGATTGTCTCCAAAGGCGGCAAGTACAGCAAGCAGGGTCTGGGAGTCGAGGTCAACCAGACAGTGGAGGTCACCGATGTCTACAAGTCGCCGGTCGAGCTTCAGAACATCTACGGAGCGGGCTACACGTACAACGGCTACCAAAGTGACTTCCAGCCGGACGGCTCACTTGACAAAGTGACTGTCAGCTGGGGTCCGAGGATGGACGGCAGGGAGATCAACCAGTACATGCCCGACGGAAAGAACACACCGTTCTCCCCTCACCCGATGAACTGGAAGGAATTCTACCAGACCGGAATAAACAACACCACCAACGTGGCCATCAGCGGCGGAGGCGAGAAGTCCTCCTTCCGCCTGTCCTACGGCTTCACAAAGACCAAGGGAGTCTTCCTGAACAACGACTTCCAGCGCCACAACATCTCGTTCAGAGGCAACACTCAGCTCAACAATGTCTTCTCTCTGGAACTTGGTGTGAAGTACGCCTTCTCCTCCGCCAAGAACGGAGCCAGCCAAGGAGGCTGGGACTGGGGCAACAATGTCGGCATGATCACCGCCTACTACCTGCCTCGAAACGTGGACATCGCGGCCTATTACAAGCAGTACCGCGACCCTGAGACCCAGGCTGTGGAAAGCACTTCCATCTATTCCCAACTGCGCGGCTACTTCCACAACAGGGACACACAGCTTCAGCGGCGCAACGAGAACTCGATTCTCTCGGATCTTACCCTGCACGCGGACATCGCCCCGTGGCTCAGGGCAAGCCTGAAGGCCAACCACAACTACTACGGCATCAGTCATGAGAGCCGTTGGGTCGGCACCGGCGAGTATGGAGGTCCTTCCGGCACCGGAGGCTACGGCAGAAGCGGCAACATCTCGGGCAACTACAACTTCATGGGCATGCTCCAGATGCCTGAGCAGACGCTCAAAATAGGCAAGGAGTCCTTCACTGTCGCCGCCATCGCCGCCGCCGAGCTCTACGGCAACACCGAAGGACACTCCTGGGGCAAGCAGACCAACGGAGGCCTCGTCACCCCTGGCGTCTTCTCGTTCTCGAACTCCGTGAACAAGATCGAGCCATGGTTCAATTACTCACACCGCAACATGCAGACCTTCGGCCTTTCAGGAATCCTGAACCTCGGATGGCGCGACCAGCTGTTCCTTGAACTCACCGCCAGAAACGACTGGCTTTCATCCCTCACCTACCCGACCTACATGAACGGGCGGAACAACTACACGGTGTTCTATCCTTCGGCCAACCTTTCGTGGGTGTTCACGGACTCGTTCAGGGAAGTGACCCCTGACTGGTTCTCTTTCGGTAAGATCCGCGCCTCCGTCGCCAAAGTCGGCATGGGAACATCAGCCTACGCCACAAGCCGCGGATTCGGAGTGTTCTCACAGGAATCCGTCTACACTCCTGACAGGAGCGGCTCGGTGCTGGCCGCCTATCCTAATCTCGGAACAGCCTATAACGATAACCTCAAGCCTGAAATCCAGCGGGCCATCGAGCTCGGTTTTGACATAAGGTTGTTCGATGAAAGGCTGAACATCGACTTCGCGTGGTACAAGAAGAACAACTTCAACCAGATCCTGTCCGTGGGTTCGGTCGCGGAATCAGGAGCCAGCAGCAAGCTCATCAACGCCGGTAACATCCAGAACAAGGGTATCGAGCTGCAGGTGGATGTCACCCCGATCCGCACCCGTGACTGGAGATGGACGCTCGGAGGCAATCTGGCCAGAAACCGAGGCAAGGTCGTCAAACTGGACAGCGAGGTCAAGGAATGGCAGCTGATGGGCCAGTATGACGCGGCTCCCGAGATCTGGGCCTACGAGAACGGGCCGTTCGGAGTGCTGACCTCCTACCAGAACAGTTCAATCATGTCCCCTCTCGTGACCTTCCAGGGAGAGAAGGGAGACCCTCGCAACGGTAAGATGTTGATCGAGTACTGGGGAGAGACCGGAAAGCCTAATTCCGTCTCGGCCTACGGCCCTGTCACAAGGTACGACCGCAACGAGGAGGGAGACCGCGAGCGTCACATCCTCGGCAAGGTGGAGCCTGACTTCACGTTGAGCCTCAACACCTCCCTGTCCTGGAAGAATCTTGACCTCTACGTGCAGGCCGACGGACGTTTCGGCGGCAACTATTTCTCGAACATGTGGAAATACTCCGTGCCGCGCGGTACGCTCAAGTCCACTCTCGAAGGCCGTGACAAGGAACACGGAGGAATCGCCAGGATCAACTACAAGGGAGAGACTGCCTACGACGGTCTGATGCTGGACGCCGTCTTCGCCGAAGGCTCGATGGTGCCGACCCAGAATCCTGACGGAACCGCAGGCGAGAAAGTGGATGTCTCGGGAATGACCTACAAGGACGCCGTCGAAAAGATGAACATCCGCCCTGTGATGACGGGGACATGGTATCTCTACAACTATGGATGGGGTATGCCGGCTATGCCGAACTCGATCCAGGACAACACCTGGTTCGCCCTCCGCGAGATCACCCTTGGCTACCGCCTTCCGGAGAACCTTTGCAAGAAGTTCGGCGCCAACTACCTGCGCCTCGGATTCACCGCCCGCAACATCTGCTACCTCATCAACAAGCTGACCGACGGGCTGAACCCTGCCTCCATCTCCAGCAACAACCCTCTGACTCCGTTTGACATCGGAGGAGTGCCGTTCTACCGCACCTACGCACTGAATCTGACCGTCAGATTCTAAGAAAGCATCATAGAACATTTAACGCTGACTAGACAATTAAATGAAAGAAAAGATGAAAGCAACAAGATATATTCTCGCGGGGATTGTCCTGCCGATGATGTTCGCCGGCTGCCTGGATGAGTACCAGAAACTCAACACCGACCCGGAGCAGCTGGGGACGACAGACCCCCGCTACGTGTTCACCGGAGCCACGATGAACTTCACCAACCAGAGCCGCTCGCACCTGACCGGGAAGTACGGCGGAGTGATGATCTACATGCAGTACCTTGTCTCCGCAAGCGGACCCGCCGCCGGCTCGTACGTCTCTCCGGCCAAGCCGAACGAGCATCCGCAGCCTTACAGCCCGGCCTACGGCGACTACTACGGCACCTACGGTCTGCGTCTTGACAACCTCATAAACACGGTCATCCCGAAGAAGGATGACGCCGAGCGCTATGCCGACGTGAAGGCCATCTCCCAGATCCTTCTTAACTACGAGCAGTGGAGAATTCTGGACACCTATGGCGCGGCTCCGATCACAGAGGCCTTCCGCGCGCAAAGCGAGGGAATCCGCACCCCTCGCTACGACCTCTACCAGGAGGGTATAGACGGGACGCCGATGTACAAGAAGATTGACTCCGAGGTCAAGGCCGCGGTGGAGATGCTCAAGGCCTCCGACGAGAGCCAGTACGCCCTCGGCGGCAACGACTTCTTCTACGCGGGGGATGTCCGGAAATGGATAAAGTTCGGCAACACGCTGAGGGTGAAGATGGCGCAGCGCCTGGAGAAGGCCGACGCGGCGTTCTACAACAGCGTCGTTGGCGAGGTTCTCTCCTCCGCCTCCAACATCATGTCAAGTAACGAGGAGTCCTGCGTCTACCATCACAACAACGAGTACAACAACAACACCGACGACATCCAGGACATCACCAGCCGCTACGTGGCCTCTGCCGCGTTCGTGAACTTCCTGAAGTCCTGCGACGACCCGAGACTTCCGGTTCTGGTGAGGCGGAACGGTTTCGGCCCGGGGAACAACAACACCCAGAACGACGAGTGGTTCGAGACATTCAAGAAGGAATATCCTGACTACGAGACCCGATGGCCGCAGTTTGTCGGCCGCTATGTTGGGATGTCAGCCAATCCTGACAGCGCAGCCACGACGTTCAACAGGAATGCCTACCTTACCTTGCCTTACCACAAGGAAGACGGTACGGAGGCCAACCTGGACATCCGCATGCACTCCCAGATCGAGAGCCGCTTCTACATCAAGAACGGAGGCACCATCGGCAACAACAACATGCCGGCGAGAGCCATCGAGGGGGAGGAATACTACATCAACCAGGAGAAGATGCACACATTCACTCCGTTGATCACCTACCCTGAGACCTGCCAGATGCTGGCCGAGATCGCCGTCAAGAAAGGCGGCTCCGTGGCCGGAAAAGACGCGAAGGGATGGTTCAGAGAGGGGGTAAAGGCCTCGATGGAGCAGTACCGGGACTGGGCGACGAACATGTTCGTTGTCGCTCAGACAGCGGAGACCGCTCCTAACTATTCCCCGATCACGGATGCGAAGATCAATGAATATCTCGCCCGTCCGGAGTTCTCG
>OCLH01000011.1_pt1 | contig 35173 bp, 27 predicted proteins | sample 1495891 | NCBI WGS metagenome assembly OCLH01 (sample SAMN03418266, study PRJEB22391) | human gut metagenome | biome: human-gut; feature: organic feature; material: feces | host: Homo sapiens | place: Tanzania | collected 2013-01
GCCGTCACCAGTTGAGCCAGGCCCACAAGGCCAACATCGACTACGGCATCAAAGACTACTATGTGCCGGAAAAGCCTTGGAATCTCTGGGCGGAATCGGATTATCCAGAAGGCAAATAACTTCATCATTTTACATTTTCGCAAACATTTGAACATTTCATAAAACAGTGAAATCAAATACGAAAGCCGAAGTCGGATGAAAAGCCGACTTTTGTTGTCGTATTTAACCATCATAATTTTTTTATGAAAACACTGACTAATTTATTGCTTGCGACAACCATTATGCTGGGGGCTTGCACTCAAGTTTCAACCGGCAACGATGACAACGGTGGCAAGACCGATCCGCAGCTCAATCCCAAAAGCCGGATCGACCTTGGACAGACAGTCAAAAGTTCTATTCTTGGGAAGGAAGTGCACTATACGATCTACCTTCCGGCCGGCTATGATGATTCGAGAAAGGAATATCCGGTCCTCTACCTCCTTCACGGCTATGATTTCAATGGCGGGAACGAGAAAGGTGATCTTGCCTGGGTAAGTAGTGGCTCGATGGTGCAAAGCACGGACTCGGCCATCAAGCATGGAAAGGTCGGAGAATTAGTGGTCGTTATGCCTTGCGGATTCAACGCTTTTTATGTCAACGGATTTCAGGACGGAATGAAATACGAGGATTTCTTCTTTGATGAACTGATCCCACACATAGAGGCCAATTACAAGGTGAGGCCCGGCAGGGCATCACGTGCCATCGCAGGACTATCGATGGGAGGTTACGGCACGACACTATACGCTTTCAAACATCCGGAGATGTTCTGTATGGCCTATTCGATGAGCGGGGCGGTGGCAGGAAACGGTAATGTCACGACCCCTCAGTCAGTCATCGAGTCATCAATGACTAACGGAGCAAAATCAGACGGTTTCCCTTATTATATTATGGAAGTCGGAATCCAAGACCAGATCCCGGGACTTTACAAAGCGAATGTTGACTTCGATAAATATTTAACCTCCAAGAATATAGCTCACGAATATCTCGAAAGGGAAGGTGGGCACGATTGGGCTTTCTGGACAGAATGCTACAAAAAGTGTCTTGTCGCGCTTGGCAATTACTACACTGCTAATAACAAACAATAAAATCCATGAAACCAAGAAAAAAGATTTTGGCGACCCTGCTGTCAGTCCTGTTGTCAGGCGGTCTGGTCGCGACAGCTCAGCCTGCTGTCATTCAGGTGAATGGTACCGTGCTTGATTCCGGGGGCTCGACTTTGGTCGGAGCCGCTGTCGAAGTTGAAGGCACACGTACTTTCGCACTCACGGATTCTGACGGAAAGTTCTCGCTCAAAGCTCCGTCAGGAAGTTCCTTGAAAGTCTCCTTGCTCGGTTTTGTCACACAAAAAGTGGCGGCCCAAAAAGAAGTGAGGATTGTCTTGACCGAGGATATTCAGCAACTCGAAGAGACTGTGGTCATAGGTTACGGTGTCCAGAGAAAGTCAGATGTGACCGGGGCGATCGCGTCATTGAAATCCTCTGATTTGGAGAACCGCACGATCAGCAATCTCGCCCAATCGCTCGCCGGAAAGACAAGTGGAGTGCAAGTGATCAACACTACGGGGCGTCCAGGCTCGTCAGGCAGCATACGTGTCCGTGGATATTCATCAAACTCAGGAGCCATCAGCCCTTTGTATATTGTCGATGGCATCCAGGTGAGTGACATAGGCTATCTGGATCCGAGCAACATCGAGTCGATGGAGGTCCTCAAGGACGCCGCTTCCGCCGCCATCTATGGCGCTCAGGCCGGAAATGGTGTCATCCTTGTGACGACAAAGTCCGGTGCGAAGGAAGGTGAAGGCAAGATATTCTATGATATGCAATATTCCATCGAGTCGATTGGCCACGTTCCGGAGATGATGCAGGCACAGGATTATATCAATTATATGGTCGAAGGCGGAAAACTTTCGCTGGAGGATCTTAAGACCTACTATGACGGCCACACCAACACCAACTGGATGAACGAGACTTTCGAGAACGGTGTGTATCAGAAGCACACGGTCGGTTTTATGGGTGGAGGCAAGCGCGGCAACCTTTATGTGGCCGGTTCCTGGCTTGACAATGATGGTGTCGTGAAAGGCGACAAGGATTTCTACAAGAGACTGACTTCGCAGGTCAACGCTGACTATCAAGTAAAGCCTTGGCTGAAGATCGGTCTGACAAACTCCATAGAGAAATACAGCTATGGGAGTGTTTCGGAAAGTAACTACTATGGATCGGTGCTGGGGTCCGCCATCATAATGGACCCGCTCACTCCGGCGTATTACACCGAGGAGCAGCTCCCTTTGGGTATGAAACTGGCCCTTTCGAACGGTTATAACCTTCTGAAGAACAAAGATGGTCTCTACTATTCGGTCTCTGACTTTATCGGTGGCGAGGACGCCCATCCTCTTGTCCAGACAGAGACTTATGAGGCCAAGAACGAGGGTATGAACGTACTCGGCTCTTTCTTTGCGGATTTCACTCCGGCCAAAGGGCTTGTGTTCTCCTCTAAGTTCGGCTACAGACTGGGCTACAGCAACTCGTCGAACTATTCATTCCCGTATTTCATCAACACGCAGAAATACAGCACCAAGTATGGCCTGAGCGGGACTGTGTCCAACAACCTCAGTTATCAGTGGGACAACTATGTCAACTATATGTTCAACATAAAGGAACATAATTTCACCGCGATGGCAGGTATGTCATTCATGCACGGAAGTTCGAACTACATCACAGGCAGCGGTGATGAGTTGAAAAGCTACGAGAAGAATTTCCGCTACCTGAGCTTCCTCACGACAGAGTGCAACGATTCCGTCAGCGGAATAGAGAGCGAAAGCTCAAGTCTTTCCTATTTCGGACGTCTCGGCTGGAGCTGGAAGAACCGCTATATGCTCCAGGCTACGTTCCGCGCGGACGCGTTCGACTCCTCCAAACTGTCATCCAAGAACCGTTGGGGCTATTTCCCGTCAGTTTCTGCCGGTTGGACTATCAGCGACGAGGACTTTATGAAAGGAATCAGCCGCAATGCCCTGTCATTCCTAAAGATCCGCGGAAGCTGGGGTGTCAACGGCAACATAGGTGTGCTGGGCGGTTATCCTTACACACGCGGCATCAATGTCGGAGCGTGGTCCTACCAGTACGACACGACAGGTGGCTTCTACTACGGTTCCGCCCCTGCCGGACTTGCCAACCCCGATCTGAAATGGGAGACCTCAGAGCAGATCGACCTTGGATTGGACGCACGTTTCCTCCGCGACAAACTCTCATTTTCTGTTGACTGGTACAACAAGAAGACCAAGGACCTGCTGATAAGCGTCACTCCTCCGTTCGAGACCGGTGCCACCAGCGTGACAATGAACGCCGGCAAGGTCCGTAACTGGGGTATAGAGACCGAACTCTCTTGGAAAGACAGCATCGGTGACTTCTACTACGGTGTCACCTCAAATCTCTCGATGCTCAGAAACAAGGTCACCTATCTTGATCCGACCGTTTCTAGAATCAGTGGCCAGAGCTACCACACCTCGACAGTGACGATGTTCGAGACAGGGCATCCGGTCTGGTATATGTACGGCTACAAGTTCGATCACATCGACCAGGCTACCGGCAACCCGATTTTCGAGGACATCAACGGTGACGGAGTGATCACCGGGGACGACAAGACTGAGATCGGATGCGCTATTCCAGACCTTACCTACGGACTTACCATCAACCTTGCCTACAAAGGATTTGACCTTACTATGTTCGGAAGCGGAGTGGCAGGTAATGACACCTGGCTTCTGTTCTACCGTTCCGACTACCAGAAGCGCAACAATCTCAAACTGTTCTATGACGACAGATGGACCGAGACCAACACCGGCGCAAGCCGTCCGCGGTCCGGGTGTGTGGACGAGGATAAATATTACCTGTCAAGCGCGACCATATTCGACGGTTCCTACTTCAAGATCAAGCAGATGCAGCTGGGATACACTTTGCCGCAGAACCTTACCAGAAAGGCCAGAATCGAAAACCTGCGCCTCTATGTCTCGATGGACAATTGGTTCACATTCACCAAATATCCTGGATTCGATCCAGAGTCTGCGTCAATGGGCGCAACGGCTGGAATGGGAATCGACTGCGGAGCCTATCCTGTGACGCGTAAACTCGTCTTCGGACTCAATCTGTCTTTCTAACCATTAATGTTTTATGAATATGAAGAATAATATAATACTTGCGGCTTTGGCTTGCCTGTCGGTGGTCTCCTGTTCCGATATGCTGGAGATTGAGCAGAAAGGAGTGGTCAAGGAGGAGACCTACTATTCCACTGACGAGGATGCTCTTTCGGCCATCACGGTGGTATATTCAACACTGAACGCCAGCAACTGGTTCATGGACAACAGCGTCCGTAATGTGCTTTCGGACGACATCTACAGCGCCGGAGGCACCAGAGGCGACAATGCAAATTACGAGCAGTTGAATGAATATAACTTCGCGGTCAACAACGCGTATATTCCGGGATTATATTCATTCTACTACAATGTGATCTATTACTCCAATGTGCTTCTGGGCAAGTTCTCCCAGGGTGAATCGGATGCGAAGGACAGGTGTATCGCCGAGGCGCGAGTGTTCAGGGCGTGGGCACATATGCAGCTGGCCACGCTATGGGGTAACCCTCCGCTCATCGACCATATATTTGAGGGTTCAAGTGAATACCAACAGCCTAACAGCGACCCGCAGGAACTGTGGAAGTTCATAATCGACGAACTCGGTGAGGCGGCCGCGAAGCTTCCGTCAAAGATCGGTATTGATGAACCGGTGGTCAGGCTCACAAAAGAAGTCGCCTTGTCATTCCGTGGAAAGGCTCAGGTTCTGAGCGGGGATTACGAAGGTGCCAAGACCAGCCTTAAACAAGTGATTTCCTCTGGCTTGTACGGCTTGGTTCCGACCTCGGCTCTCGGTGAACTCTTCACAGGAAAGTACGATCTCTGTAGAGAGACCGTCTATGAGACCAATCTTGTCTATAACAAGTCGAATGTCTGGTTCGCCTATGTGAACGGACCTAATATGTACGGCCCTCGAACCGACCACCTTTCCGGCTATCCAAGCGGCATCTATGGGATCGGCTGGGGCTTCTTCAATCCGCGTCAGGAGTTCATTGATGAGTTCAGGAAAAACGAGGAGGGTTCTCCGCGTTTCAACGCGTGGGTTCGCTCCTGGGATGATCTGCTCGCTGGTGGCGTAAGCGGAATCCAAGGCAATTCCCTTTACGGATGCTGCGGTTGGTTTGACTGGAAATTTCACGTGGACCAGAATGATGTGCCTACGGAAGGCTACGGCTACTGTTGGATGAAAAACCCGCGTTGGATGCGCTATGCCGAGGTGCTTCTGTTATATGCCGAGGCTTGCGCGGTCGCCGGAGACGGTGACGGCAGCGGACTGAAAGCCCTGAATGACATTCAGGAACGTGCAGGAGCTCCGAAGACATCCTTGTCATTGGACAATGTGAAGAAAGAGAAACGTTTCGAGATGTGGATGGAAGGTGTCAGGATTACGGATGTCATACGGTGGGGAGATGTCGATAAGACCACATTGCCTGAGCAGGGCAAGTACGTTCCGCTGTTCAAGGGCAAGGCGTCCGACGGGAGCTATATTGTGGACAAAACCACCTACACCAACGAGAATTATGGATTCAAGACAGGGCGGCACGAACTTCTGCCATACCCTGAAGTGGAGACCATCTCGAACTCCAAAATCGTTCAGAACCCTGGCTGGGGAACTGAAAACTAATGTTAATTTCAATGCTTAAGATATTATGAAAGAATATATTAAATATTCAATAAGTCTCATCCTGGCATTGTCGGCCCTGCCTTCGTGCAGCAAGATAGAGCCTTGGGAAGAGGGTGGGGTAGTGTTCCCGAACAGAGTCCACTATTCTGTCAAGACGACGGAATTGATCGATGTCAACGATGGAGTGTCGGTGATAAACGAAGAACTTCTGAGGTACGACATAAGTTTCTATGACGACAATTCCGTTGGCAGGGGAACAGTCAGCGTCATCGCCAGTCGGGACGCCGACAGTTTTCAGGGTGATTACAGTGTTTCCAGTACCGTACAAGCAGGGTCGTTGCTCGGTGGTTCAATAATCAGTGAGGACGGGACGGGAACTGATCTGAGAGAGTCGGTAGTAATCGCTCAAAACGGTCTTAAATCATTGTCTGTCACCGTTTCGGGACACGAGTTCATCAGCTTTGCAAAAGGTGCGGGAGTGCCGGAACATCAGCGTGACGCCAACGAGGACTGCTGCAAGAAATACCTCATCAACCATAGCTCTGAATATGCAGGGGCCTATGTCCACACGTTGAGCGTCGGAGCTAAAGGAGTCACCTGCACGGAAGGGCAGTACTATGACACTTACACCGGTGAAGGAGACTATCTTATCCTTAAGTTTGTCTCCTCTTCCGAAACTCTCGGGGAAGGACGTTTCACCGCCGCGGCGATGGACAAGGCTGTGTCAGGAAATTTTATGGCCGGAAAACTGATCGATTCAGGAATGGGATTCTCTTACCTTGACGGTTCACAATTCTACACTCTGAAAGAAGGGGAGACTTATCCGGTCGTGGCTCAGGCTGTCACGGGAGGAGACCTCCAGATCACGATACAAGACGCGGAAAAAGAGATATTCACAGTCAGCGGCACACTTATCTTGGAAGACGGAAGCATATTCACAATCTCCTACAATGGCCGCCTGACTCCTGAACCAGCCCCTGAAAGGGATTGGAATGTCTGGAAATATTCCGTAAGCGCAGTCTATGGACCTCCGGCGTGGGCTCCGGTGGAAGGAATCAAGATGTTTAATGTGGCCGTTTTCGATCCAAAGGAGAACCTTGTCGCGCTCTTTACTCCGATTGTCAATGACACTGACGACAGTTTCCTCGGAGAATTCACGGTCGCTGAGTTCGCAGCCGCCTCCGGGCTGATGGGCAATGGGTATGAATATATGGGCAACATCGGTGGCTCATATTTCTACGATGATGGCGATCTTAACCTGATCAATGCGGGAAGCCGGATCAGCATCGTAGCCAATGAAGACGGGAGTATCAGTTTCAAAGGCACAAGTGTATCGGTTACAGTGAACGGTGCGACAGTGACCAAGGACATTGATATCAAGGCTTATTCACCTGACTATACAAAACAGTAACAACTTAAATTTCAGATATTTATGAAAAAGATTCTTACAACTCTCGCTCTTGCCGCAGCTGCGTTCACAGCATCGGCACAACAGTCCCTTTGGGGTGGACAGGACTTGATCTCGCCACAGATCAACGCGGACAACACAGTGACATTCAGGTACAAGGCTCCTAAAGCTGTCACGGTTCAGGTGACCGGAGACTTCCTGCCGACAACCGCGATGACGACACCGTGGGGCAAATTCGATGCTCCAGGTGTGGCCGACCTCAAAGAAGGCAAGGACGGCATCTGGGAATATACCACCGAGGCCCCTCTCGCAAGCGAGCTGTATAACTACAGCTTCATCATAGATGGTGTCGGTGGTCTTAAGGACCCGAACAATGCTTATGTCCAGAGGGACATAGCCAACATATTCAATTACTTCATCATCGGTGGCGGTAAAGCTGACGACTACAAGGTGCAGGATGTACCGCACGGAACCGTGTCGAAGGTTTGGTATGACTCGCCTGTGGCCGGACATTCCAGACGTATGTCGGTCTATACTCCGGCAGGCTACGAGAACGGCAAGGGGCGTTACCCGGTCCTTTATCTTCTGCACGGAATGGGAGGCGATGAGGAAGCGTGGCTGTGTACGGGGCGCGCGGCTCAGATTCTTGACAATCTGATCGCCTCCGGACGCGCCAAGCCGATGATCGTGGTTATGACCAACGGCTGTATGAAGCATCAGGGCGCTCCTGGTGAGACAGCCGAGGGAATGTACAAACCGTACAACAGCGGCTCTTCCGACGGCACTTTCGAGTCTCATTTCAAGGATGTCATCAAGTTTGTTGACAGCCATTACAGAACCATCGCAAAGAGCTCAGGCAGAGCCATCGCCGGCCTCTCGATGGGAGGGTTCCATAGCATCCACACCTCGGCTTATATGCCTAAGACCTTTGATTATGTGGGTGTGTTCTCCGGTGCCATTATGCCTCACGAGGGTGTCAAGTCACCTGTCTATGACGATTTTATGAACCAGCTTGATGTGCAGTTCGCAAACTCTCCGAAGCTCTACTACATCGCCATAGGCAAGACGGATTTCCTCTATCAGGCGAATGTGGAATACCGTGCTTTGCTGGATTCAAAAGGCTATCCTTACACCTATGTGGAATCCGAAGGCGGACACATCTGGCGCAATTGGAGGGATTATCTTGTGGATTTCGCTCCACGTCTGTTCAAATAACGACCAGGTATGAATAAAGCGATTCTTTACGTCAGCGTGTCACTGTGTGCCGCGGCCGGATTCCAGGCCGCGGCGCAGGATGCGCCCAAACTCCGCAATGACAACGTCAAGGAAGTGCTCTCCGCTATGACCCTTGAGGAAAAGGCAACTCTGGTTGTAGGCCAGGGAATGGCGGGATTCCATTCCAACACAGCCACAATCGGCTCTACGGAAGTTATGGTTCCTGGAGCCGCCGGAACCACAGCGGCGATTCCGAGGCTGGGCATCCCTTCCATTGTTGTGGCTGACGGTCCAGCTGGTTTGAGAATATCCCCGTACCGTACCGACACTCCTGACAGGACATATTACTGCACCCATTTTCCTGTCGCCACCCTTCTAGCGTGTACTTGGAATCCGGAGGTGGTTATGAAAGTGGGTGAGGCGATGGGCGATGAAGTGAAGGAATACGGTGTTGACCTGTTGCTAGGTCCGGCTCTGAATATTCATAGAAACCCTCTGTGCGGAAGGAATTTCGAATATTATTCCGAGGATCCGTACCTCTCGGGAAAAACCGCTTCGGCGATGGTGAAAGGCATCCAGAGCAACGGAGTTGGAACATCCATAAAGCATTTCGCTGTCAACAATCAGGAAATCAACAGAATGCACGTGGATGCGATTCTTTCCCAACGTGCGCTTCGTGAGATTTATCTACGCGGTTTCGAGATGGCCGTCAAGGAGTCCGTCCCTTGGACGATAATGTCCTCGTACAACCTCATCAATGGAGTGGAGGACTCGCAGTCCCGTGACCTGTTGCGTGACATAACGCGTGATGAATGGGGATTCAAAGGACTTGTGATGACGGACTGGGGCGGCGGTGCTGTCCCTGCCGCGCAGATGCGTGCCGGGAATGACCTCCTGATGCCTGGTTATCCTAATCAGACCCAAGCGATTGTCGATGCGGTAAACAACGGCTCGCTTGCGGTCGAGGATCTCGATTTCTGTGTTGAGAATATGCTGAACCTTATAGTACGCTCACCAAGATTCAACGGCTACAAGTACTCGAACTCTCCTGACTTGAAGGCTCACGCTCAAGTGACTCGTGAAGCCGCGGGCGAAGGAATGGTTTTGCTGAAGAATTCCGGGAACGCTCTGCCGTTCTCCAAGGAGATCAGGAGAATAGCCCTGTTCGGAGTCACCTCCTATGATTTCATAGCCGGTGGAACTGGCTCCGGTGATGTGAACCGTGCCTACACCGTGGATCTGAGGCAAGGCCTTTTGAATGCCGGCTACGAGATCGAGGCTGAACTTGAGAAGGATTACCTGAATTACATAAAAGTCGAGAACGACAAGTTCTGGGCTAAGCAGGACAAGAACAACCCGATGATAAAGTTTGTTACAATCCCAAGGCCGGAGGAAAAGATATTCGAAAATGGTTTTCTCGACGCTACCGCGGCATCCGCTGACATTGCGGTCCTGACGATAGGAAGGAACTCTGGAGAAGGGTGCGACCGGAGTGTGGAGAATGATTTCAAATTGACTGATGCCGAAAAGGCTTTGATGTGGCAGGTAAAAACTGCTTTCGCTAAAGCCGGGAAGAAGGTCATTGTGGTTCTGAACATTGGAGGAGTCATCGAGACCGCCTCTTGGAAAAATGTCCCGGACGCGGTTCTGCTTGCTTGGCAGGGAGGCCAGGAAGGCGGCAACGCTGTCGCGGACATCCTTCGGGGCGAGGTCAATCCGAGCGGGAAACTTTCGATGACTTGGCCGGTCAGCTATTTCGATCATTGGTCCTCAAGGAATTTCCCGTGGAATTTCAATGTCAAGGAAAGCGAGAAACTCGCCTTGTTCTTCGGTTCCGTGCCACGTACCGATGACAAACCTATGAAGGATGTGGACTATACCTACTATGAGGAAGATGTCTATGTCGGTTACCGTTATTTCGATAGTTTCGGGAAAGATGTAAGTTATCCTTTCGGATTCGGTCTGAGCTACACGACATTCGAGTTCTCTGACGCATCATTAATCAAGAACGGGAATGGATGGCAGGTCAACGTGAAAGTAACGAACACCGGAAAATGTCCCGGAAAGGAAGTGGCGCAGGTTTACGCATCATCTCCGTCCATAGCGGTTGGACGTCCCGCACAGGAACTCGTGGCTTACGGCAAGACCGACTTGCTCGCTCCGGGAGAGTCTCAGACTCTGACATTGGATGTGACAAGGCGTGACCTGGCTTGGTACAATGCCGAAGGATGCTCCTGGACATTGGAGAAAGGTAAATATGTGCTCAAAATCGGAACATCTTCCAGAGACATCAAGTCCGAACTCTCTTTCGATATCCCTATGACCGAGATTATCGAGGAGACACACAATTCATTGCCGATGAAAAAGAAAATTAATCTTATCTTTGCGACTGACTGATTAACATCGACCACAATGCGAAAGACAATCGCGGCAATACTTGGACTTCTGCTTCTTTCTTGTGCGAAAGAGGCGGAAGTCCTTTCTGACTTTCAGGAGTTTACGGAAATATCCCAAAGCATCTCAAACAATCGGGTCAACGCTTTCGTCCAGGATGGTGAGGGATGCGTCTGGATCGCCACAGACAGGGGCGTAAACCGCTACAACGGCTATGACTATCATTGCTGGTACCATACAGACAATCCTTCCAGTCTTTGTGACAATCAGGTAAAAGCCATTGCGGTCGATAATGACGGCAACGTTTGGTGCGGCACGGTCAACGGAGTCTGTCGCTACACCGACAAGGATGACTTCAAGACTGTTCCGGTTGGAGGATCGACATTCATCAGAAATATATTCCTGACACCGGGCGGTAATCTGGTAGTCTGCACTATCAACTCGATAGAGGTTCTTGAGAAGGATGAAAATGGCGGAGAGTCTTTCCGGATGGTTGAGAGTTTTGACAACAGGTTCGGTATTTTCAGTATTGACTCGCTTGGCCGGCTGTGGCTTGTGTCGTATGAAGGACTTAAATGGTGGAATATAGACAACGGGACAAAGTCTGAGACCGATGTGAAAGTCGATGGGTGGGTGTATAACATTCATATGCAGGAAGGTCGGTACCTTTGGATGAGCTCCTATGGTGGTGGGCTTTACATATTCGACACTTTCACGGAGACTTTCATTGATGTACCGAGTCAACTTAAACACTTTGCTGACAGGAACCATAACGAGATTAAACTGATTCTTGGAGGTGCGTCCGAAGGTAATGTTCTGATTTACACAAATTCACTGGAAACCTACGAGTGGAATCCAAAGACTTCCACCCTTGCCGCGATGCCAGTCACGGAACTCACTGACGACGCCAAGTCGGGAATCCTATCCGTAACAATGAGGGACGTTTCCGGCAACCTTTGGGTAGGAACCAGCGACCAGGGCTTTGGAATACGCCGGGCAAAAGGGAACCGCTTCAACAACAACAGCGAACTGAACCGGACTCTTTCGGTGAAATCCGTCACCAGTCTGTGCCGGACGCAGGACAACAGCATAGTCATAAACACCTATGGTCACGGCTTGTGGAAATGGGATGGTACCAATGTCGTCCGGTTGCATTGCGATGGACTGTGGAATGAGAATATGCTCCAGAGGCTTACCGCTGCCTCTGATGGCTTCATCTACGCCACAATGCCATATTCAGTAGTGAAATTAAGGCTTATAGGAGACAGGCTTGAATATGTCCGTGACTGGAAGTTTCCTGTTCTTCAGCTTTACGATATCACTGAGGACAGCTGCGGAAGGTTGTGGGTCGGAACCTATAGCAATAAAGTGTTTTTCATTGACAAGGATGGTGGAAAAACACAGGCCGTTGACGTTGGGTTCGACAACGATGGAAGCACGATGTGCCAGAAGATTGTCCCGCTCGGTAACGGAACGCTCGCGGTCGCGGTAATCCATTTGGGGATAGTCTTGATCGATGAGAGCACTCTTGACCTGAAACTTGTTCCGATTTCGGATTGGTACGATGGCAATCTGTTCATTCCTGTGTCATCTTATGCTGATTCTAAAGGTGATCTTTGGGTCGGAACCAGAGGACAGGGACTGTTCCGCTACTCTCCTTCATCTGGACAGATTGAAAGGATGGAAGGTCTTGTGCCAAAGGATATTATGGGATTGATTGAGGACTCCTCGTCGCGGATTTGGATCTCCACACTGCACGGCCTGTACAGGTACAATCCAGAGACGGCCCGATTTGTAGGCTTTTTCGTCTCTGACGGCATCGGCGGCGACCAGTACAACGAGTCTGCTGTGACCTTGACCGGAGACGGGCAGCCTGTTTTCGGAGGCACACACGGAGTGACTCTTGTCAGCGGATTCGAGGACAGCGACACTGGCACAACCGACATCCTGTTCGAGGACGTGTTCATAAACAACAAGATTCAGCATGCCTACAATTCCGATGCTTTGGACGGCAGGATCGCTCAGACCAAGTCTTTGAGGCTTCGCCAGGGAAAGGACGTGAACGTTGGAATCTCGTTCTGCACGGTCGATTACGGACTCTGGCCATCAACTCATTTCAGTTACCGTCTTGAAGGATTCGAGGATGAATGGATTGATTCCAGCAACAACCGCAACGCATTCTATTCCAACCTTCCCTCCGGCAAGTACCGTTTCTGTGTGCGGGCTTGGAACGCGGACTACACCAGAATCCTTACTGAAGATGCCGTCAACGTTGTCGTGACGCCTCCATGGTGGATGTCGTTGTGGATGAAATGGCTGGTCTATCCGTTCTTCACGCTGATGCTCCTAACGGGAATCGCGTACTTTTTCATCCGTGACAGGAAGAACCGTGCGGAGGCCGAAGAGGCGAGACGGAAAAGCGAGAATGAGAAGCGCATCAACGACATGAACATGAGCTTCTTCGTCAATGTTTCCCACGAGATGCGCACGCCTCTGGCTGTCATCAAAGGACCATTGGATATGCTGGTGTCTGACCAGACGATCAGTGATGAAAACCGCAGTCTGTTGAAGATAATGTCTCGGAATGTCAGCCGTCTGCTCCGCTACATCAACCAGCTTATGGATGTGAGCAAGTTGGAAAACGACACCTTGGCCCTGCGGGTCCGCTACATCGATGTCACAGTCCTGATCAGGAATATGCTCGACATATTCAGGATCAACGCCGCCGAAAAGAGAATAGAGATCTGCACATCAGGGCTTGATGAGTCTTTCATATTCCTTTTGGATGAGGACAAGATTGAGAAGATCCTCTCCAATCTGTTGTCCAACGCTGTCAAGTTTACCGGCCGCGGTGGACGGATTGAGATTTCGCTTGATGCGGATTCAGGTTTTATGGTGCTTTCCGTGGCGAACTCTGGCCCTGAAATCCCTGAGAATGAGTTGGAAAACATATTCCTTAGATACTATCAGGTCGCCTCCGGCGGTGGGCAGCTTAATTATGGCACGGGCATCGGCTTATACTATTCGAGAAGGCTTGTTGAACTGCATCACGGCACGATCGAGGCTCATAACCGTCCTGGCGGTGCCGGGCCTGTCTTTGTAGTCAGGGTACCGCTCACCGAGGATGCCTATGCCAACGATGAAAGGCAGGAAGAGAGTGACTCTCAGCTTATGAGCATTCCTTCTATGCCGATGACAGAGGCTATTGCCCCATCATCGGCTACGGACGGAAAGCCTGTTCTGTTAGTCGTCGAGGACGAGACCGAGATGGCACGTTTTCTCAAGACCATCTTCTCGTCAAGTTTCAAGGTTGTCAACAGGTACGATGCCGACACAGCACTCGCGGATATGGGAACCGTCAATCCGGACCTTGTTATTTGCGATGTGATGATGCCTGGTACCCGCGATGGTTTTGACCTTTGCCGGGAAATCAAGAACAATCCTGACACAAGTCACCTGCCTGTGATTCTTCTAACGGCCAAGGTGAACATTGAGTCTCAGGTCAAAGGATTGGATTGCGGTGCTGACTCATACATCACCAAGCCGTTTAATCCGAATTATCTGGCGGCCAACGTCCGTTCCCTTCTGGCGAACCGTGACCGTCTTCGTCATTCCCTCAGTTCCTCCACGCGGACCAAGGGCATCAATTCTGACAGGCTCTCGCCTTACGACCGTGAGTTTATGGATCGTCTTTACGAACTGATGGAGAAGTCTTTAAGTGATCCGGAACTCAACACAATGGGTATTGCCGAGGCGATGAGCATCAGCCGTACGAAACTGTACTACAAGATCAAGGCATTGACCGGTGACAGTCCGAACTCATTCTTCCGCACCTACAAGCTTAACAGGGCGGCTGAGCTGCTGCAGGAAGGCCGATACAACATCTCCGAGGTGGCCGACATCACCGGTTTCTCTTCGCTCTCTCATTTCTCCACATCATTCAAGAAGCAGTTTGGTGTCAGCCCGAGCTCGTATTCATAATGATTCTCCGCTCACGATATAAACCCTTCAACTTTAGATGATTTCACTTGTTCTGAATAAGAAGAGTTATCCCAACAGTGCTTCCGCGTCACACCCAAGCGCCTTTGCAAGGCTAAAAACAGTGCCGGCCTCGGCTTTGGCAAGGGGTTGCTGACCTTGCTCGTATGCGCGGATCATTCGAAGTGACACGCCGGAGCGGTTCGCCAATTCCGCCTGTGTCAGGCCGGACAACTTTCTTTGGGCTTTTAATCGATTGACTGTTATATTCACGTTCATCCGGTGAAGGGCGACTTCCACGAATTTACTCAAATCCGCTTCGTGCAAAGTGGGATAGAGTGAGACAACCGTCTGGATTGAGAATCCGGTCTGCTGGATCTTCTCAAATGAGTAGCCGGTGTACCATTGTAGGTAGGCGAGAGACCATCCGGCCCAGAAATTTGTCGAACGATCTCGTAGGACGTACTCAAAGTCCGGGATGTTTCCTCCTGTCCCTTCGATGACCTTTTGGGCAAACTCTATCCCGGACATACCGACCAGATAATTGGGATTTCCGTTCTCGAACTGATGCACCGTGGCTCCGACAAGAAGACGGTCATAATATTCATCAAGGCCTCCTTTGCAGACCTTTGCGCCGTAGTCAAGCGACACGGCGAAGTTCTGCATCGCATCCTCAAGGTAGATTTCATCGTAGGCGCGGATCATCGTTGCTGATTTTATTTCTAAGAATGTCAATCACATACAACCCATCCAAAGACGGGTTGCCTTTGTCTTTACGGAACGCCTCCCTGGCCAACCGGTCACGTGTCATTTTTCGCGGATAGAAAATTTCATTATTCGCCACCTCCGCTTTCACAAACCTTAGGCGATCGAAAGCCCGTTCTGATTTCAGAACAATCTGTCCGCCAGGTTTCCCTAATCTCATGGCGCGGCCGAGCTGCTCATAGGAAATTGTATTGTTCAAAAATGCCCCGGCGAACGAGAAATACGAATCATCCGCCCGGTAGCCTCGAATGACGTCATAGCCCTCGTAGTCTGGCAAAAATGTGTTATGAATATACTCCTTCGCTCTTCCCGACAATTCATTGCTGATGGCGAATGTCCTGTTTTCCAACAATATGGCAAGCCAATTAAGGAAGTGATACTCCTCTCCGGACAAGTCAAGAACCTTCAAATCTTCCGTCTCAAGAATATATTCGTTTGCAAATCCATCCTTGTTTTCGGTGCACGCCCATTCCTTTGCCAGATCCAGGCGTTCAGTGCAGTAGAGCCCGAGGCCATAGTCGTTGTGCCTGTTCCCTTTTCCGAAAACAGGTGCTTCAATTATGTTCGCTGATCCGTGATATAATCTCATAACATTCAGTAACGTTATAACGTTACTTTGTAAAGATAACATTTCTCGGTTATATTCCAAAATATGTCAAAGTTGTTGCGGTTAGGATTCTTTTCGCTAATTTTGAACCTAAAATGTGATGAACGATGAAAGATAAGGTCAAGGTGATAATCTTCGATGCGGACGACACGCTGTGGGACAACCAGACGTACTTTGACAGGGCGGAGGAGGTGTTCACGGAGGAGTTGAAGGAATATGGAACGGAGGAGGAATTGTCAGAGGAGCTATACAAGACTGAATCGGCGAATATGCCGATTCTGGGCTATGGTGCGAAGGCGGTCTGCATTTCGATGATGGAGACGGCTTTGAAGGTGTCTGACCACAAGGTGCCGGGCGAGAATCTTTCACGAATATTATCGAGCGCGAAGTCGTTGCTCCGCCTTCCGGCGACACCGTTTCCTGGTGTCGTGAAGACATTGGACGCACTTGACAAGACAGGACGTTACCGCTTGATTCTCATGACAAAGGGCGACATGCTTGACCAACAGAACAAAATCAGGCGCTCCGGGCTTGACAAGTACTTCTACCGGGTCATTGTGGTCACAAAAAAAGGCATCAAGGAATATCTTGACATCTGTAATGTGGAGATGGTTCCACCATCTCAGATAGCGGTTGTGGGCAACTCCTTCAAGTCCGACATCCAGCCGATCATCGAGATCGGAGGCTACGGCATCCATATTCCTTTTCACACCATGTGGAGGCACGAGGTGACGGAGGAGTTTGAGCATCCGAACATCACCCGCCTTGACTCTTTTGAGGAACTTACTAAGATGTTCATTGACAATGAATAAGAATCAACCGGACAGAATTTTGGTGCGTGGCGCGAGGGTGCACAACCTGAAGAATGTGGATGTGGACATTCCGCTGGGGAAGATCGTGGGGATCGCCGGGGTGTCTGGGTCCGGGAAGTCCTCGCTGGCGTTAGGGGTGCTATATTCAGAAGGATCAAGGCGCTACCTTGAGTCACTTTCGACCTACACGAGAAGGAGGATGACGCAGGCGGCGAAGGCTGACGTCGATGAGGTGCTTTACGTTCCGGCGGCTCTCGCGCTTCATCAGAGGCCTGGGATCCCTGGCATACGCAGCACTTTCGGTACGGGGACTGAACTCCTTAACAGCCTTAGGCTTATGTTCTCAAGACTGGCAAGCCATCGCTGTCCGAACGGGCACTATGTCGGGCCATCTTTGCTGGTGGCGGCTGGAAAGGAGCTTGTCTGCCCTGTGTGCGGAGAACATTTCTACGCTCCGTCAGCCGAGGAGCTGTCTTTCAACAGTCAGGGGGCCTGCCGTAAATGTGACGGGACGGGTACGGTCAGGACGGTAGATGAATCCACGCTTGTCCCGGACGAGAACCTCACGATTGACGAAGGGGCTGTTGCTCCTTGGAACACGCTGATGTGGTCTCTGATGAAAGATGTCTGCCGAGCGATGGGGGTGCGCACAGATGTCCCGTTCAAGGACTTGACTGACAAGGAAAAAGACATCGTCCTTCACGGTCCGGCGGAGAAAAAACACATTCTCTACAAGGCGAAGAACTCCAATGACGCCGCCGAACTGGATTTCACATTCTATAACGCGACCTACACGGTGGAGAACGCACTTGCCAAGGTCAAGGACGAGAAGGGAATGAAGCGTGTGGAGAAGTTCCTGAGGCTTGACGTTTGCCCGGACTGCGGAGGCACAAGGCTTTCCGATGCGGCAAGGGCACCGAAGCTTAGAGGAATATCATTGGCTGAGGCCTGCACGATGACCCTGACCGAGATTGTGGAATGGGTCAAAGGCGTTCCGGCTTCGCTTCCGGAGGAGATGAGGCCCATGGCCGAAAGCATCTGCGAGTCCTTTCTCGACACCGCCAAACGCCTGATGGATTTGGGAATAGGCTATCTGTCACTGGACCGCTCAGCGGCTACTCTATCGACCGGAGAACGTCAGAGAATGCAGCTGGCCAGAGCCGTAAGAAATCGAACAACGGGAGTCCTGTATGTTCTCGATGAACCTTCAATCGGTCTGCATCCATCGAATATTATCGGACTCTGCGGCGTGATGGAGGACCTGATAGCGGATGGAAACTCTGTCATTCTGGTGGATCACGACACGCAGATCCTCACGAAATCCGACTGGATGATCGAGATGGGGCCCGGTGCCGGCTCAAGCGGCGGTACAGTGATAGCTCAAGGCACGATAGGCGACATCGAGGCCAATGAATATTCAAGGATAGGTCATTTCCTTTCTGGCAAGAATCCTCTTAAGGTAAGACAACAGATAAAAGACTCTGACATATTCATTGATGGCAAGATAACGATGACAACTGATGCTATCCACACGGTCAAGCCGCTGAAGGTGGAGATTCCTAAAGGCAGGCTGACAGTTGTTACCGGTGTCTCTGGCTCCGGCAAGACCACGATGGTGCTTGAAAGCCTGATCCCTGCGCTTCAATCTAAGGTTTCAGGTCGTGAGCTGCCACGGCACGTGAAGTCTATAGACGCTGAAGGAATACGTCAGGTGAAACTCATAGATGCTTCACCGATAGGCATTAACGTTCGCTCTACGGTGGCGACTTATGCCAACGTGCACGATGAGTTAAGGAAAGTCTTCGCCAAGACTCCGGACGCGAAAAAGCACGGCTACAAGGACGGGGATTTCTCCTACAACACCGGCAAGCTCCGTTGCCCGACCTGTGACGGCACGGGTGTGATAAGCCTTGACGTGCAGTTCCTTCCGGATGTAGACATTCCGTGCCCCGACTGCCGTGGGTCAAGATATTCAAAAGCGGCGGGAAGCATCCGGAGGGAGAATGCGGCAGGAGAGTTCCATTCGCTTCCAGAGCTGATGGATATGGACATCAATTCCGCCCTTGACGCTTGCGCTGATTTGAAACTCATCAGTCAGCGTCTCAGAGTCCTGCGTGATCTCGGCCTTGGCTATCTGACATTGGGAGAAGAGACCCCGAGCCTGTCCGGAGGTGAGGCCCAGCGACTTAAACTGGCCAGCGAGATGGGCAGGGGACAGAGCGATTCCGTCTTCGTTTTCGACGAGCCGACCATCGGCCTCCATCCATCAGATGTCCTCACGCTTCTGAAAGTGTTCCAGAGCCTTATCGATCACGGGGCCACTGTCATCGTCATCGAGCACGATCTGGATGTCATCCGCAACGCCGACTACATCATCGACATGGGTCCAGGAGGTGGTGCCGAAGGTGGCCGTATTGTCGCGACCGGTAGCCCGGATCAAATCCGCGAGGCAAAGGACAGCGCCACCGGCAGATTCATTTAAAAGATCAAACTGGAAATAATGCTGGCCACGATTGTGGACACTGCCACACTGACCAGTCCCGGCATCATAAAGCTGTGGTTCAGAAGATATTTCCCGATCACGGTCGTTCCGCTGCGGTCGAAGTTGACCGTAGCGATGTCCGAAGGATAGTTCGGTATGAAGAAATAGCCATAGACGCTTGGCATTACACCCAAAAGCACAGGTCCCGGGATGCCCAATGAATATGCCAGCGGCAGCATCGCCACGACCACCGCACCTTGTGAATTGATCAGAACCGAACCGGCTACAGCCTTTTTCGGTGAAGCCTTGCTGACTATGACCATCAGCGCGGCGGCTGTAAGCATCACAATCTGAATGACCATATTCATTTTCAACCGGCTGCCGTCCTCGTAGGAAGGGAGCAACCTTTGGCATGACGCGAACAGCACGATGACGGCGATTGAGGCAAGGAATATATAGACCGCGCGTTTCGCTGACGCGGAGATTTCCTTTCCGAGGGATGTCGCTGTGCTACCGTACATATATTCATACATCTCCGGGTCTTTCAGCCTTGCCTGGAACGCAGGGTCCTTGCCAAGGTCCAAGCCTCTTTTATAGGAGCATGCGCTTGCGGCGAGGCCTGTTCCGGAAATCGCTCCCAATGCCAGGCTTCCGTACCGTGAGTTGATATAAAGTGCCAGAAGCACTATCATCAACTGTATCAAAAACATAATTGTGAATTTTTCTCAATGTTTAGATTTTGCAAAACTACGGCAATATTTTGAATATTTATGCTGAGGTTTTAGTTATTTTTCATATATTGCGAATAATTTTAATGACACATAATTATAACCGATTCTACCTGCTGATGATTGAAAAGCACACTCATTATGCATTAACGCTCGCCGGTGTTTTATTGATGCATGTTGTTCCCGCCATTTGCGGGGACGGTGTCACGCATCCGGCATGTTTGTCTGAATGCCTTGAAACAAAGGATATTAAAGTGACTTTGGTCCAGAAAAGACAGAATTATTGTTCTGACTATAAGACGCGTGACACAGACATCCGCTCTCCGAAATCGGTGACCATCCATCCTGATGGCTCTAAGTTCTACGTCAATTCTCTGGAGGGCATGAGGACTGTTGTCTTTGAGGTTCCTACCGGAAAGAAAATCAAAACTGTCCATCATCGGTTTGATGGTTCGGACAAGGAGTTGTGGGCTGATGAAAGCGGCTATTACACATTCAAGGACAAGCGCAGGAATCCTCGGACATTCTCGGGGAAACCAGTCGAATCGGCTTTCTCCCACAAAGGTAAATATTTGTGGATAACCTATTACCGAAGAAGTTACGACATCAATGCGCAAGAACCTTCCGCTGTCGCCGTCTTGGACACGGAAAGGGACACGATTATCCGGATGTTCGAGACTGGGCCGCTCCCTAAGATGATCGCCGTGTCGGATGACGAAACGAGATTGGCGGTCACTCATTGGGGAGACAACACGGTCGGTGTCATGGACATCTCAAGTGACAGGCCTGAGGATTGGCATTACATCTCCAACTATGTGATCGATAGTAAATTATCCCTTGATTATAGCAGGACAGAGCCGGTCAACAGGGACAATGGCAGCGGGCACTGCCTGAGGGGAACCCTGTTCACACCTGACAACAGGTATCTTCTGGTCGGTTGTATGGGCGGTGCCGGTGGAATCGCCGTGATAGATCTTGAGGCCTCTTCGTATCTGGGGAGGATTGTAGGCTTGAAGCCGAACGTCAGGCATTTAATTTGCAAGGATGGCTACCTTTATGCAAGCATCAACACCGCAGGCTATGTCCAAAGGACAGAAATGACAAGTGTCTATTCGGCCATAGCTGAACTTGATGGGAAAAGTAAAACCGCCAGAATCAACGGTTGGGAAAGCTGCAAGGTGTTTCCGGGCGCAAGAACGATAGTAGCTTCGCCAGACGGACGGTTCATCTTCGCGGCATGCAATTTTTCCAGCAGAATCGCTGTCGTGGAGACAAAGACCATGTCCATGATCGGATCCGTCCGCGCGGATTCGTATCCTGTCGGGTTGGCGATAACGCGGGACGGGCACTATCTTTTCTCGACCTCCCAGGGCAACAGCAGTGGCGGTGGCAATGCTGTGGACATATACAGAATTGAATATAAATGAGAAACGCAATAAGAACAGTGCTTGTGGCGATCGCCGTGATGATCTCGGTCGCGGCCAATGCCCATAACGTCATGTCCGAGGTCGAGGATTCGATCACGGTGTCAACTGAAAAACTGGCGGACATCCTCGTGGAGGAAGGAATGAAGATGATTGGCACACCATACCGCTATGGCGGCAGCGGACCGAGGGCCTTCGATTGTACTGGATTCACAAAGTATTTGTACAAGAAGTTCGGCTATGACCTGGAGCGTTCTTCCGTAGGCCAATCAAAGCAAGGAAGGGAAGTGAGCGGCTCGTGGTCCAACTTTCAAAAAGGAGATCTGGTAGTGTTCGCGGCGCGACGCAACGCCAGAAGGGTCGGCCACATCGGGATATTCATAGAGCTTGACAGTTCGGGCAGGGATTTCACTTTCATCCATGCGGCGGTGAAAGGTGGGATTCAGATCTCGCACATCACTGAGAAATATTACTCATCCAGGTTCCTTGGAGCGAGAAGAATCCTTCCTGATTTTGTAAGCCATAAAGATGAGAAGGTGATGGAAGCCTTGCCTGAAAACACGGTCATTGATGTCAGGGACACCTTGCGACTGCAGGAAGGTGACATGCGTGTCCTGCTTATGGCGGACGGGCGTTGGATGGTCATCGGGGACGATGGATCTCTGAACGTCCCTAAGGACACAGCCAGCATTGTCCTCTCTCCGTCCGGCACTTGGTCAGCGATCAAGCATGTGTCGCATCGCATTCCGTCCAGGACGGATCCTCCTCGGCAGGCGTTGGTGGAGAATGACACACCTGCTCCGGAGGCGAAATACCACACAATCAAGTCCGGCGACACTCTTTCGTCAATCGCGTTAAGGTACAAGACCTCGGTCTCTGCGTTATGCAGGCTCAACGGGATGTCAGTGAAAACCACACTTCGCATTGGGAAGAGGATACGGGTTAAATAACAATTGAAAGATGAGAAGATTTCTCTCCTTGCTTCTGTTTGTGACGTTTTCTGTCAGCCTCATGGCCCAGAACGGAAAGAACGTCACGGTGAAATGGCTTAAAGACAATTACACAAAAAGAGAGGTGATGATCCCGATGCGGGATGGGGTCAGACTCTACACCGCTGTCTATGAACCTGTCTCGGCGGTCGATGCCAAACCGGCGATGCTTGTCCGCACTCCCTATTCGCTCAAACCATACGGATTTGAGGCGGGGGAGGAACCTCTGTCAGGCAAACAGACATATTCATCCGGCATCTGGGATGACTTGCTCAACTACGCCGCGGATGGCTATGTTATTGTCTTGCAGAACGTCCGTGGCACCTTCCTGAGTGAAGGAGATTTCGAGAACATCCGTCCGCATCTTGGCGGCATGGCTGGAGGTACGGCGAAAGGGTGCATTGTTGACGAAGCCACGGACACTTACGACACGGTAGAATGGCTCCTTGCCAACACTGACAACAACGGAAACATCGGTGTGAAAGGAACCTCGTATCCTGGCTTTTACGCCACGATGGCTGCCCTTTCCCGCCATCCCGCGATCAAGGCTGTCTCACCGCAAGCACCTGTCACCGATTGGTTTATGGGAGATGACGCGCATCACAACGGGGCTCTTTGCCTTGCGGACTGCTACCGTTTCGGCTCGTCGATGTACAGAACGCGGAAAGCACCTTCGACTAAAGGCCTGTCTAAATTGGTGAATATCGACACCGATCTCTATGAATATTTCCTTGGCAGGCCGATGGCCGACCTTTCGGCGTACTTCGGCGACACCTTGGCGTTCTGGAACAGCATGGTCTCACATCCGGATTACGACAGATTCTGGAAAGACCGGAATCCCGGCCGGCATCTGAAGGACATCAAGCCTGCGGTTCTTGTCACCGGTGGTTTCTACGATGCCGAGGACTGCTACGGCGCGTTCGAGACCTATAATGAGATCCTCGGATTGTCTCCGGAATGCGACCTTTACCTGGCCGCGGGGCCGTGGTACCACGGAGGATGGAAGAACCGCAAGGCGAATCACCTTGCCGGAGCGTGGTTCGGAGAGGCGTCCGGGGAATATTACTTGGATGACATTGAGTATCCTTTCTTTACATATTACCTTGAAGGAAAAGGGAATATGCCTGCGAGGGTGAATATTCTACCATCCGGTGAGACTCTGAAATCAAAAATGGAAGGTGTACCATCTTCGACACTTTGGAAGACATATTCCTCATGGCCTCCGTCAGATGCGGAGCCTATCAGAATATTCTTTTCAGGTGCTGATTCCTTGAATATGTCAGGATTGCCTGACGTACTGGCTTTCAGGACATTCACGTCAGATCCAACGAACCCTGTCCCGTATATGGATGTAAAATCCAATGGACGTGACCGCGCCTACATGACGGCCGATCAGAGTTTCGCGTCAGCACGGGAGGATGTCCTTACATATTCAGGAAATGTACTTTCCGACACTTTGCATCTCGCAGGTCCGGTAAAGGCGCACATGGAATTGAGGCTCGACCTGCCGGACGGGGCATATTCAAAGAATATGGATGCGGACATTGTCGTCAAGTTGATTGATGTCCGCCCCGATGGTTATCAGATGCTTGTCAGAGGTGATGTGATGCCGCTCCGTTACCGTGACGGATTCAGCAAGGCAAAGGCTGTTAAGGCAGGAATAGTCGTCAGCGTGGACTTCACGATGTGCGATATAGATCATTACTTCCTTCCAGGCCATTCTTTGATGATACAGATTCAGGGAAGCTGGTTTCCGCTCATCGCGATGAACCCTCAAACCTTTGTGCGGAACCCGTTCACGGCCACCGCGAAAGACTACAGGCCCATTAATGTCTCTATTTCCTCTCATTCTTTTCTAGAGTGCGGTAAAGTCAATGCTTGCAGTCAATAAAACAAATATGTTTATTCGTATAACAAAAATGTTTACCACTTGATATGCTGCCTGATTCCACATTTGACCTATTGGAAAGCATCGCGAAGAAGCATGGCGATGGCGATTTCAGTTCCACAACAGAATCCGAGCGGAAAGTACTCGAACAAATCAACGCGGCCATTGCTGACGGCGACATCGAACTGTACCCGATGAAGGCTCTGCTGGCTGCAAGCAATGATTGGAACACCGGCCTGATAACACGCATGGGTCTATACAAGAATATCCTTCTGGAAGGGATCGAATGTGGTGCCCTCGTCCCAGGGAATGAATATGCCTGGGAATGGATAGGCGCCGCCGCGACGAACAACACCCCCGAAGAGTTTATCGATGACAAAACCCTCTATTATGATCTCCTCTCCTCGGCGGCAGAGTCCGGAATCACCGTCGCTCTGGACATTATGGACCGCATCTGGGAGCCGGAGAACATCATCGAGGAGGATTGACGTTGCCCTTTCCGAATCATCATAAATATTTTTCACACTCGCTGATGACGATGTTGTGGTTGATATGGCGGATTTCATGTCCGAAGGCACTCCGACATACTGCGCCTACATCGTCCGTAAGGCTGTCCTCTGCAAAGGATGTCTTGAACTTCAAAGAGGGAGAATCCCTTGGCCGGAAGAGACTCACGGCGAGCCTGTTCGGCAATCTGACCTATGGAGTGGAGAGTGAATATTCCGGCCCGGACGGCACTGTCGAAGCATTCCTTAAGGCCCTTATCAGCAACGGCAATGACATTCATTCTGCATTCCGGACTGCTCGCGCCGCTGTCCAAAAACGTTATCCAGATCCTTACTACTGGTCAGGATTCCTGCTTTTGGACTGATAATCTGTCGTGTTTGCAGTCGAATCCGCGCGTTAAATGCCAGGGATTACGCTCCGTTGAAGATATTCATGAACTCCTCGACGGTGATGGTCTCTTTTTCGAGGAGGTATTGTTCGCTTTTGTGCATCTTGTCGATGTTGGCGGTGATGATGTCGGTGGCTTTTTTCTTGGCGGCGGCGATCATCTCGCGGACTTCGGTGTCGATGTCAGCGGCAGTCTCGTCCGAGCAGGCCAACTGAGATGATCCGCCAAGGTAGGAGTTGCCTTTGGTCTCAAGGGCCATCATTCCGTACTTGTCGCTCATTCCGTAGGTCGTGATCATAGCCCTGGCCATCTGTGTGGCCTTTTCGATGTCGTTCGACGCTCCGGTCGTGCAGGTGTGGCAGATGATCTCCTCCGCGACACGTCCACCGGTCAGGGTGGCGAGACGGTTAAGAAGATATTCCTTGCTGTAGAGGAACTTCTCGCCCTCGTCCACCTGCATCGTGTAGCCGAGCGCTCCGGAAGTTCTCGGAATGATCGTGATTTTCTGAACCGGGGCGGAATTGCTCTGCGCGGCGGCCACCATAGCGTGTCCGATCTCGTGGTAGGCGATGATCTTTTTCTCCTCGGCTGAGATAACGGCGTTCTTTCTCTGCTCGCCGGCCATAACGACCTCGACACTTTCCTCAAGATCTTCGGTCGTGGCGGCTTTCTTGCCGAGACGCACAGCTCTCAAAGCGGCCTCGTTGACGATGTTCGCCAGTTCCGCTCCCGAAGAGCCGGCAGTCGCGCGTCCGATGAGATCCAGATCTATGTCTTCGTGCTTGATATTCTTCAGATGAACCTGAAGGATTGCCTTTCTGCCTTGCAGGTCAGGAAGTTCCATCTGGACACGCCTGTCGAAGCGTCCCGGACGGAGAAGAGCCTTGTCCAGACTGTCCGGCCTGTTGGTCGCGGCAAGGATGATCACACCCTTGTCCCCGTCAAAGCCGTCCATCTCCGTAAGCAATTGGTTGAGAGTCTGCTCACGCTCATCGTTGCCGCCTCCGATGTTGTTCTCACGGCTCTTTCCGATAGCGTCGATCTCATCGATAAAGACGATGCACGGAGCCTTTGCCTGTGCCTGGCTGAACAGGTCACGAACCTTCGCGGCGCCCATTCCCACGAACATCTGGACGAACTCTGATCCGGACATCGAGAAGAACGGGACACCGGCTTCTCCGGCCACGGCCCTTGCGATCAATGTCTTGCCGGTTCCCGGAGGCCCGACCAGAAGACCCCTTTAGGCAAGTGGGCACCGACCTCGTTATATTTTGCGGGATTGTGCAAGAAATCCACGACTTCCATAAGCCCGTCCTTGGCCTCGTCCTGCCCGGCGACATCCGAGAAACGTGTCTTTATGTCATTCTCGGCATAGACTTTAGCGCCACTTTGTCCGAACTGCATAAAATTACCCATTCCGCCACCTTTGGCCATATTGCTGCCGACACGCCTCATAGCCGAGCTCAGAAGCCAGTACATCAGCATACCCGGAAGCACCCACCAAAGGATGAAATCCAGAAGAGGGGAGCGTTCGCGGTTGAGTTTCTTCACAAAACGGATCTTGCCGTCCTTGTTGGGACTCGGGGCCGTTGACAGGCGGCTCACGAAATCCGGATCCGTGACCGCTCCGGTGACATAGGTTGTGTCTCTCTGCCCTTTGAGTTTTTCCTGATATGTGAGCGGAGCACTCTTTGAATATAACACCTTATCTCCATCAATCACAACGTCATAGACCAAACCTTTATCCACGTCGGAGATGAACGTCCCATAGTCAGTCTCGACCACGCTGCTGCCCCTGCTTCCCGGAAACAGGAATGTGTTGATCAATGCCAGAAAGGCGAACATCAGCACCATAGTCCAGAATATGTTCCCGTTTGGAAACCATCCTCAGCGGGTCTGCCCTTCCGTCTCCTTTGGAGAGTCAGTCTTCTTATCTTCAGGATATTCCACGAATTTCATAATATAATATTCATTAAAAGTCTCGGCGCTAATAATTCAAAAATCAGGCTACTTCCGGAAGGCTGACATATTGACGGAAAGAAAATTTCATGAATATATTGATACGGCATATTCGTTTTATTGTGTAAATTTGTGGCAACTATTGAAAGTCACTAATAACTGGGATTATGTTTTCTTTTTTGATCAGTCTCGCGGCCCTTGTGATCGGGTATATTCTTTATGGAAAGTTCGTGGAGCGAAGGTTCGGGGCGGATCCGACCCGTAAGACACCAGCCATCACCAAGGCGGACGGGGTTGATTATATTCCCATGCCGGCCTGGAAGGTCTATATGATCCAGTTTCTGAACATCGCCGGGACAGGGCCTATCTTCGGTGCAATCATGGGAGCCAAGTTCGGGCCGTCGGCCTACCTGTGGATTGTTCTGGGCTGCATTTTCGCCGGAGCGGTGCACGACTATATGACCGGAATGCTCTCCATCAGGAACGGGGGAGCCGGACTTCCGGATCTTGTCGGGGAATATCTCGGGAAAGGCACCAAGACTTTCATTCTGGCGTTCTCGATCATCGTGCTGATGCTTGTGGGGACGGTGTTCGTGTTCAGTCCGGCGCTGATTCTCGGGGACATCGCAGGGGACGGAGGCCGAGGATCGATCATGATCTGGGTCGGAGTGATATTCCTTTATTATCTTTTGGCCACGCTGATGCCGATTGACAAGATCATCGGACGGATTTATCCTATTTTTGCTTTCGCATTGATATTCATGGCTTTGGCTCTGATGGTCTGCCTATTTGTCAAATGGCCTTCGCTTCCGGAGCTTTGGGACGGGCTTGGCAATCTAGGTGAGTCGAAGGGGCTTCTGAGCGGCCAGCCGATATTTCCGTGCCTTTTCATCACCATCGCTTGTGGCGCGGTGAGCGGTTTCCACGCCACGCAGAGTCCGATGATGGCCAGGTGCCTGACTGACGAGCGACTTGGCAGGCCGGTGTTTTACGGCGCGATGATCACTGAGGGCATTGTGGCGTTGATCTGGGCGACCGTTTCATCGTGGTTCTTCTTTGATGGTGGTGCCGCTGAGGTCGGTGCGACTGTTTCCGCCGCGGCTCCGGATGTGGTTGTCAAGGTTTCCAAAGGTTGGCTTGGCGTTTTAGGTGGCATTCTGGCCATCCTTGGTGTGGTCGCCGCTCCTATCACGAGCGGGGACACAGCGTTCAGAAGCGCACGCCTGATCGTGGCGGATTTCCTGCATCTGAATCAGAAACCGGTCGCCAACCGGCTTATGATCAGCATTCCGCTGTTTTTGATCGCTGGGGTGTTGCTTTGGTACAACATCGCCGATGAGAACGGGTTCAATGTCATCTGGAGGTATTTCGGATGGGCGAACCAGACTCTTGCCGTGTTTATGTTGTGGACCGCGACTGCTTATCTGGTGAAGTTCATGAAGGGGCTGACTTATCTGATCACGATGATTCCGGCGGCGTTTATGACGGCTGTCTGCACGACCTACATCTGCGTGGCAAAGATCGGGCTCGGGCTGCCTGACTCTTGGAACCGCGCCATCGGACTTGCTACGTTTGTTGTGTCTCTGGTTGTGTTTTATATCCTTTATTTCAGACGCAGGAAGTAGGTTGTCTGATTTCGGATGTCCACCTTGCCCATACTGATTTAATTAATATTCAAAGTATTATCAACTACCATTGTCCACATATTCATAGATAAGGAATAACTTTTCCGCCGTATCTTTGCGTCTGGAAAATTCAAATTGCATCAATGAATATGAAAAAGTCATTTTTGTTACTTTGCGGCTGTCTGGCCATCGCGTGAGCCTGCTGCAACCAACCGGCCAAGACCGCCGGAATCAATTACGCCTACATGGACACCACTGCGCGTCCTGGAGACGACTTCGCCAAATACGCGACCGGTCATTGGGCGACTTGAACCCCCAGCCGCTTGAGTACCCTATGTGGGGAACCGTGACAAAAGTCAGCGACGAGAATGTTAAGGCTCTCGCTGGACTGATCAAAGACATCGCAGATCACGGTGGTTTGAATGTCGCCTACGACGCCTTCGGCATCCAGCCGACCGACTCCCTCTACGTCAAACCAGAGGACAGGGTCCGCATCTGGTAATATTCCCCTCTGAATATTCATTTTACTTGTTGTCGCCATTGATCAAGTTTACAACAACCTTTACCATCGTATCCATTTCATCTGTCTTGCTTTCAGCGATCATCAAAGTCAATGCTACCAAGGCATTGTCAGCGATACGTTTGTGTCCATCCGTAGCATAAAGGATCCTGTTGTTCTCCATAAACCAGAGGAACAATGTGGCGGCAATGCGTTTGTTGCCATCGGAGAACGAATGATTCTTGACAACAAGATACAACAGCATAGCCGCTTTCTCCTCCACTGACGGGTATAGGTCAACTCCATCCCAAGTCTGATATCTCTGACCGATTGAACTGTGGAAGGATTCGTCCTTTTCGTGTCCGAAAAGCTCGCTTCCTCCGAACTTGACTTTCAGGTCGTTGATGACCGCCATCGCATTCTCGTAAGAGGCGTGAAAGCACTCCTTTGTGGTTGATTTTACTCCCAACGTCTGATAGTCGTAGCTATCAAGCGTGTCCAAAGCATAAGTGTAGTCCTTCACTACATCGAATATGCTCTTGATCTGCTCTTCGTCCGTGGAGTCAAGATACCCCATAGTGCGGCCCATCACCTCCACAAGAGCCTTCAGATCATCGTATTTCTGCTGTGCAAGGTCATTGCGGACGGCGTAGCCTTTGATAAGGTAGTCTTTTAGGACGGAGTTCGCCCAGATCCTGAATTGAGTGCCACGTTGTGATTTTACACGATAGCCTACGGATATGATGACATCAAGGTTGTAGAAAACAACTTCGTGTGTTTGCCATTTGCCAGGTATAGCTCCGTGCGGAGTGGTAGTTGCAATTTTTGCACATACCACATTGGGATCAAGTTCACCTTCTTTGAAAATATTACTGATATGTCTGGAAATCACAGACCTATCTCTTTCAAAAAGAATCACAAGTTGATCCTGCGTCAGCCAAACCGTCTCATTTTCAAGTTTGACATCGATCTTAGTCCTGCCATCGGCAGTCTGATAGAGGATGATTTCTCCTCTTTGCGGAGCATTTAACAGCTCCTTTGTTGTTTGTGTGTCCATGATTGTAACGATTTTGATTACAAAAAAAGGCCATACAGCATTTGCCGTATGACCATATCATATTTCCAAGTTATATAAGTTCAGTAAAACGTTAGTCAGAGAACATATTCAGGATGAGAACCCCATCCAAGTTCTCTATCTATACTTTGGTGGATATTTTTGAAAAAACAAAAAAGCGACATCAGTACGACTATACCAATATCGCGTTGTGGAACTCCAAACGATCCACGGCATTCAGACTTTCCTTGCAAAGATGACTATATTTTTTGAATATAGCAATATCTTTTTAGTAGTTATTCCCGAATTATGAATGTCTCTATATCAAACGAATGGCGAATATAAACGCTATTGGTTGCCATCCAGATAGTCGGTGTAGAGGATTCCGTCGAGGTGGTCGCATTCGTGCTGGAAGATCACGGCGGTGAAGCCTTTGATGCTTTCGGTCGTGTCGCGCAAGGTTTTGAGCGAGGTGTAGTTGATGTCGATGTCCTGATAGCGCTCAACATTGCCGCGTTTCCCAGGAATGCTGAGACATCCTTCAGGTCCAAGAGCCTTTTCACCTCTGTGACAAGTGATTTGGATGTTCGGATAGACCTCGAACGGCTCACCGTCCTTATCGAACCTCTGCACCGCCACGACACGGCGTGATATTCCCACCTGCGGCCCGGCGATGCCGACTCCATCCTGTTCCGGAGAGGTCACTGTGGCCACCATCTTCTCAGCCAGGATCTTATATTCATCACTCGTCAGTTCCTTCGTGCTGATTCCGGAGCACTCCGTCCGCAGCACCAGCGAGTCCGCCTTGTCATAAATCGTCAGCACTCGCATAGCTTCGCCATCACCCTTTATGAGACTCTTCTCGGCATTGGTCCAGCTTTCATCATTCCGGCACGCCACAACAGACAGCATAAGTACAGCGGTGAGAATATTCCTTCGTGTTTTCATATTCCTCATATCAATTATTGTTTGTTTTTATCGCCTTGCATAGGTGTTCGCCAGTATCGTGACAACGATAGCTATAATTATCATAGAAATCATTGATGACCAAAATATTATGTCGGACATCTCGGCCAAAGGAAGCAGGCCGGTCGGTAAGCATGTGAGCAGCAAACCGTAGCCGCTGACTTTTCTCAGCCTTCCGATGTCATATTTCGCCCTTTCCTCTTTGCTCGCTGTGTTGTAGCCGGCGATAAGATCGTCCCCTTTGCCGATGAGGATAAAGATGGAGAATGTGATGAGCATAAGAATCACAATTCCGACTATGATGAAGTTTGCCAACAGCATATTTGGGACTATCTGTTTTGATCTTGACAAAGATAAGTTTTCTGATCAGAAATCCAATATGTTCATCTCCATATTTCTATAAACCAGCGAATGAAGTTCAGCCGGATGCCTTGTTATCGAAGCAAAAACATTATCTTTACCTGAAAAATTAATGAATATGACAAAAGAGGAAAAATATCTTGCGCTATTGCCTCAGATTCATGCTCTTCTTGCCGGGGAGACTGACGAGGTGGCGAGGATGTCGAATATAGTTGCGATGCTTAATAGTGAGTTCGGCTTCTGGTGGACAGGTTTTTACCGTGTGGCATCATCCGAGGAACTTGTGCTCGGGCCGTTCCAAGGACCTGTGGCATGCATGCGCATCGCAAAGGGCAGGGGAGTGTGCGGCACATCATGGAACGAGGAGCGCACTGTCATTGTCCCCGATGTCGAGCTGTTCCCCGGTCACATAGCCTGCTCAAGCGAGAGCCGCAGCGAGATTGTTGTACCTTGCTGGAAACGTGGCAGGATAGCCGCCGTCCTTGACATCGACAGCAAGGATCTGAACACGTTCGATGAAGTTGACAGAAAGTATCTTGAGGAGGTTACCTCCTTACTCTACGGCAAGGAAAGAGACATCTGGTTCGCCGCCGGCTGCTTCTGGGGAGCGCAGAAGTTTTTCAAACTCGTGGACGGAGTAGTCTTCACGGAAGTCGGCTTCGCGAACGGTTGGGAAATCGACCCGACCTACAAACAAGTCTATACCGACGAGACCGGTCACTCCGAATGCGTCCACGTCCGCTACGATCCCGAGAAAGTGTCTTTGGAGCGTCTTGTCAATCTATTCCTGAATATGATCGATCCATTCAGCCTGAACAAACAAGGCGAGGACGAAGGCACAAGGTACCGCACCGGCGTCTATTACGATAACGGTGAGGATAGGGAAGTGATCGAAACTGTACTCGGCTCCTTTGAGAACAAAGCCGGCAGGAAATCCGCCGTCGAGCTACAGCCCCTCCGCTGTTTCTACAAAGCCGAGGAGTACCACCAAAACTACCTCGACAAGAATCCCGGCGGCTACTGCCACCTTTCCCCGGCAATCTTTGAACTCGCCCGGAAAACACTTGATGAGTAATAGGATTCCGTACCTCTGAAGCCAGTTTCCTGTACCAAAGGCAAGTTTGTGTGCATTTGGTACACCGGAGCCTGGTTTCCTGTACCAAATGAACGTTCAGAGGCAATTGGTACATATAGGCTTCTTCTCTTGTGCCAATCCATACTACGAGCGTCTCTATGAGCCAAAGGAGATGAAATGGATGGTCGATTCTTCTGACATTTTGAAGAAAAACAAAAGCCTATACCTGATATGGCTTTATCAGGAGAAATCAGTATAAGAGACTATAGGCTCGGTGGTCAGAGCATATGCACAGAGTGTCACGCTTCCGGTTCGGCTCTGTATGAAACGTAAACCTTCCGAAATTGTAACAATAGTGGAGATGACAACGGTCTTACTTAGTGTTTATATATTGAATATGTCACTAATAAATTCACGAAATGCCTCTATGCTGTTTTTTGCACCTTTTAATTCAATATATGGAATCGAAAGTGTGCTTGCTATTTCTTTTGCATATCTGACTTCTTCCTGTTGAAAGGAATCAATCAGAAAAGCGGAATATTTAGCATTATCTCGTTGCTTTAATCTTTTTACTATCTGAGAAGTTGAATCTGTTAATACAACTATTCCCGAAGGATTAATAGCACGAAATGTTTCGAATGGGACACGTTTGATTTCGCCATCTTTATCCAACAAACAGAAATGTCCGTCCAATACATACTTGCGGTCGAATTCAATCATCTTTCGCAGCCCCGCAATTAATCTATCTTGAGTTGCATTTATATCCTTAACTTTTTTATTCTCTTTGGGAGAGATCTCAGACCAACGCAAGACTTCACTAGCTGATAACGCTACTATGGATGTATCACTCAAAGATGCCGTACATAACGTATTCTTACCGACACAGTGTACTCCGCCTAAAAATATGATATTCTTCTGCATTTCCGGGTTATTTTTAAATGTGGTTTTGGGATAAAATAGAGTTTGATGTCTATAAAAGTACTCAAAATCGGAGTAAATTACATTCTCCAAGATACCATATTTTTCCAACAATGGGTACATTCTCTTTTTGCCATATCGAGATATGCCGTTATAAAACAATATGTATAGTTCGGAATTTGACAACTGGCTCTGAATGATATCTATATACATCTTCTTATTTCCAATATCACTGTCATCCACATAAGATATTATATGATAAAGTGCACGAAAATAATGCCCCAATTGATTCCCATACTTATCATAAATCTCGTCATATATGGAACTAGCTATATCTTCCTCCTTAAATCTATTCTCATAAGTAATGCTATCCAAGTCATACTCACGTTCCATCATTCGTTCTCGTATATCCTCGGACACTCGATCAAAATACGACTTCCTGCTATCGTCTGCAGATGTAAAAGTTTGCCTTAACGCATAGTAATGCTGAATTAATGCAAAAAAGCTTGCCTCAAATTGTTGTTTATAAGACAAGGCAATCTCATTTGAAGAAAAATCGACCTGCTTTCTATATGTTTTATATATATAAACAAGGCTAAGAAAGGAAACTATTGTTCCTATCACGCCTCCTACATAATCACCAAATTCCGCAAAAGATTCTTGACTATCGAACATATTGATTGAGAAGCGACAAAAATAACAGATTATACCAACCAAAGCCAACACTATCGTTATCAATATCGCTATAACATCAACTATATTCTCTTTTTTCATATCTACTCTTTAATGTACATAAATGATTGTGGTGGACGAGACGATGGAGCTAGTGACTGAATTAGCTTCGGCTCGTCATAACGCGTTACTTTGGCAACCTTAATAGCGTAGGCTACAGGCTTTTCAGAAAAGTACATATCAAAAAACGTCTTATCGACCCCTGAATATTTATTTGTCTTACGCCATATAATGCTTGGAGTATCAACTAATATTTCGTCTATCTCAAATTCACCTACGAGACGACAAACTGGGCTAGATTCATAAATTACCACAGTTTTCACTTTCTGTTTGAAGATATGTTTCCTGTATTCAAATACCTTATCGCCATTAAGTATTGCTTCCGCATACTCAGGCTTAATCGACAAAATAACTTTCATCAGTAAGGGTAGTTCCCCCACCCCCACCTTTTCCACCTTTAGTTGTATTAACAATTTTGACATTAAGTGCTGATTCTATTTTATGTTGTTTATTTTTTAGTTTTTACTGAGCCTTACTGGGCCTTCTTGGGCTTACTAAGCCTTCTTAAAGCTTACTGAGCCTTGCTGGGCCTTACTGGGTCTTCTTAGGCCTTTTTA
>OCLH01000018.1_pt1 | contig 27269 bp, 20 predicted proteins | sample 1495891 | NCBI WGS metagenome assembly OCLH01 (sample SAMN03418266, study PRJEB22391) | human gut metagenome | biome: human-gut; feature: organic feature; material: feces | host: Homo sapiens | place: Tanzania | collected 2013-01
CATAAAACATAAAGCATAAAACATACTAATCATCAAAGAATTATGAGATTTGCAATAACAGCGTTTGTGGTCATCGGGGCGGTGAAGATACTGCTCACGGAGGAATATATTCCTGAAAATGATGACAAATAGTGGAAATGAGGTTGGCGAAGTTCCGGGAGCGATTCAAGTCAAACGGTGAAATGAATATAATGGAACAACGAATATGGCAGAGGAGACTTTAGACACGGCCGCGAAAATCCTCAAGGCGGCGGAAGAGGAGTTTATGGAGAAGGGCTACGGCAACGCCAAGATGATGTCCATCGCGGCAAGGGCCGGAGTAAGCCATTCCATGCTGCACTACTACTACCGATCCAAGGGGAAACTCTTCCAGATGATCTTCGACGAGAAGGCAAAACTGATCGTCAGCATTCTCGAGGGAGTGCATGACAAAGAGATCAGTTTCAAGGAAGTCATAAGTCATTTTGTAATGAACCAGTTCGACCTGATGCGTAAGAACGACAGGTTTGTCTGGTTTATGATCGACGAGCTGATCCACAACAAGGAGAACCTGACCAAGATCATGGAGATTGTGCTTCCGAAGGTCACGGGCTACATCCAATGCGTCAACGACATGCTGGAGAAGGAGGTGAAGGCAGGTAATGTCAGGGAAATCAAGCTCATGGATCTGATTGTGAACATCGTCTCCATCAACGTCGCCTCGTTTCTCTTCCTTCCGGTCCTCGGTCAGATCATGCCGGAGGCTGACATCAACCGCTACCTTGACGAACGCAGGCGGAGCAATGTGGGGTTCATCCTTGATTCGATAATGGTAAAATGAGAATGAACAGAATCCTGATCACAGCGGCCACGCTCATCTGCCTCGCCCTGCCGGTGAGCGGCCAGATGAGCGGCAGGGCAACCGATCCGGCCGGCAGCATGGCTGGCGGCATCGAAAACGGCCAGCCCGGCGGCAGGGCAGTCACCATCGAGGAATGCCATGGTGCGGCGGAAAAGTACTTCCCGCTGGTACGGCAGTACGAACTGACGCTCTCGAATCTGGAGATCAATTATAAAAAGGTCGAGTCCTTCATCGAGAACGGGGTGGCCGGGCAGGCCGATCCGGACGCTATCAGGATCCAGCAGCTGAAAACAAAACAGATAGATAAATGAAAAAGACTCTTACATATTCATCATTGCTGGTCCTTGCGCTGGCGATGACCGCCTGCGGGAAAGGGAACAAGGCTTACGATGCCTCGGGAGTTTTTGAGTCGACGGAGGTTACAGTCTCCGCCGAGGGTAACGGTAGGATTATGAACCTCGACATACAGGAAGGCGACCAGCTGGAGGCCGGAGCGGTCGTGGGCTGCATCGACACGGTTCAGCTTTACCTCAGCAAAATCCAGCTGGAGGCCAGCCGCAGGGCCGTCGGGAGCGGCAGACTGAACATTTCCAGACAGATAGCCGCCCTGGAAAGCCAGATCGCCAAACAGAGACAGGAACTGGACAGGTTCACGAAACTGGAACAGGCCGGAGCGTCGAACCGCAAGCAGGTTGAGGACATCCAGGCCCAGCTTGACATCCTCGAACGCCAACTGGCCGCCCAGAAGGAAAGCCTTCAGAACACCAACAGCAATGTCTCTGGACAGGCCGACGCCCTTGAGGCGCAAGTTATGCAGCTTGAGGACAGAATACGCAAGTGCGTCATAACCAGTCCGGTAAGTGGAACTGTACTGGCGAAATATTCAGAAGCGGGAGAACTCGCCGTGCAGGGACGCGCGCTGTTCAAGGTGGCGGATCTTGAAAGCATCAGACTCCGCGCCTACATCACGGCCGACCAGCTGACGAATGTCAAACTCGGACAGGCGGTCAAGGTCTATGCTGATCAAGGCACGTCCGGAAGAAAGGAATATGACGGCGCGCTCATCTGGATCTCTGACAAGGCGGAATTCACTCCGAAGACCATCCAGACACGGGACGAGAGGGCTAATCTTGTCTATGCCGTGAAGATCGCCGTGAAAAATGACGGTCTGATTAAACTTGGAATGTACGGAGAAGTCAAATTCTGATGATGAACGGTTCATTGACAGAATCAGCGGTACTGGCCGAAGGGCTTGTGAAGTCCTACGGCAAGGTCAAGGCATTGGGCGGGGTCTCTCTCGATGTCCGGCACGGTGAGACATTCGGGATCATCGGCCCGGACGGAGCCGGGAAATCCACGCTGTTCCGCCTGCTGACCTCCCTGCTGGTACCGGACAGCGGATCGGCTCAGGTCGAAGGACTCGACACCGTGAAGGATTACCGCGAGATCAGGAAGATCATCGGTTATATGCCAGGAAAGTTCTCTCTGTACCAAGACCTTACGGTTGAAGAGAACCTGACGTTCTTCGCAACGCTGTTCGGCACGACGATAGATGAGAACTACCACCTGATAGAGGACATCTACAAGCAGATCGAGCCGTTCAAGGCAAGGATGGCCGGAAAGCTGTCCGGTGGAATGAAGCAGAAGCTGGCCCTTTGCTGCGCACTGATCCACAAGCCGAAGGTCCTGTTTCTGGACGAGCCGACGACCGGTGTGGATCCTGTCTCCAGAAAGGAGTTCTGGGATATGCTCGGAAGGCTGAAGAACGACGGGATCACGATTCTGGTCTCGACCCCGTATATGGACGAGGCCGGAAGATGCGACAGGATAGCCCTCATAAGGAACGGGAAGTTCCTGACAGTCAACAGTCCGGCCGGCATCATAGCGGAGTTCCCGGACAGGTTATATTCAGTCCGATCTGACAGGATGCACGCCCTGCTGGGAGACCTGCGGGCATATTCAGGAACGATCAGGGCCTTCTCGTTCGGAGAATCCGTGCACCTTTCCACGGGGGATGGATTCAGCGAGGACGACCTCAGGAAGTTCCTGCAGGACAGGAAACACAATAATGTGGAAATAAATGCGATCCGACCGTCCGTGGAAGATTGCTTTATGAGAATATGATGACGGAAGTAATTCATACAGAGAACTTGACAAAGCGTTTCGGGACGTTCACAGCCGTGGACCACATCTCTTTCGATGTGCATCACGGCGAGGTGTTCGGATTCCTCGGAGCGAACGGAGCCGGAAAGACCACGGCGATGAGGATGCTCTGCGGCCTGAGCAAGCCGACATCCGGGACCGGAACCGTGGCAGGTTACGACATCGCACGGCAGCCGGAGATGGTCAAGAAGCACATCGGGTATATGAGCCAGAAGTTCTCCCTCTACGAGGATATGACCGTGAAGGAGAATCTGGTGCTGTTCGGAGGAATCTACGGAATGAGCCGCAAGGAGATCGCGGAGAAGACTGACGTACTCCTTAATGAGCTGAATTTCAGTTCCGAGAAGAACACGATGGTCAAGGAACTTCCACTTGGTTGGAAACAGAAACTGTCGTTCTCGGTCTCGATCTTCCACAGGCCGGGAATCGTCTTTCTGGACGAACCGACGGGAGGAGTCGATCCGGTGGCCAGAAGGCAGTTCTGGGAACTCATCTACAAGGCGGCCGATGACGGAATCACCATATTCGTGACCACTCATTATATGGATGAGGCTGAATATTGCGACCGCGTCTCGATTATGGTGGACGGTCAGATCAAGGCTTTGGACTCCCCTGCCGCGTTGAAGCAGAGTGTTGGAGCGGAGAGTATGGACGAGGTGTTCCGCCGTCTTGCAAGAGAAGCCAAAAGAAACGGAGAGTAAGATGAAATCATTATCAGCGTTCATACAGAAGGAGTTCCGACATATCCTTAGAGACAAGTGGACTCTGCTCATCATAGTCGGGATGCCGATCGCGCAGCTTCTGCTGTTCGGATTTGCCATCACGACAGAGGTGCGCAACGCCTCCGTGGCCGTGTTCGACCCTGTAAATGACGAACTCACGACACGCATCATCGAACGGATGAATGCCAGTGAATATTTCAACGTCAGCGAAAGGATCACAGACATCGACCGGATCAACGACATCTTCAGGGAAGGCAAGACCAGCCTTGTGATGGTCTTCAGCGACAACTTCTCGAACGATGTACTTAACGGAGAAGCGTCCGTGCAGCTGATCGCCGACGGCACCGACCCGAACCAGGCCTCGATGATCACGGCCTACGCCGCCAACATCCTGGCCACCTGCCAGCAGGAGATCGCCGAGAAAAGCGGAATGGCAGGAGCGGCGATCAACCCAGTCATCAGAATGCTCTATAACCCCCAGGGCAAGAGCGCCTATAATTTCGTGCCTGGAGTTATGGGCTTGATTCTGATGCTGATCTGCGCGATGATGACAGCCGTAGCGATTGTCCGGGAAAAGGAAACCGGCTCGATGGAAGTGCTGCTCACCTCCCCGATAAGCCCGATGATGATCATCATCGCCAAGGCGATTCCGTATCTGGTGCTGTCAATCTTCGATCTGGTGCTGATCATTGTCTGCGCTGTGTTCGTGATGGGCGTCCCGATCGCCGGAAGCCTGTTCTCGCTGGCTCTGGTCTCGATCCTGTTCCTGATCTGCACACTGTGCCTGGGGCTTCTGATCTCGACTATGGTCGAGACCCAGATGGCGGCGATGATAGCCTCCGGAATGGGTCTGATGATGCCGACGATGCTGCTGTCCGGACTGATATTCCCGATTGAGAGTATGCCACGCATCCTGCAATGGATCTCCACGATCGTCCCTGCGCGCTGGTACATCCAGTCTATCAAGATGATCATGATCCAAGGCACGCCGCTAAGCTACACACTGCCGGAAATCGGAGTGCTGTCCCTCATCACAGTCATACTTATAGCATTGAGTGTCAAGAATTTCAAGACAAGATTAGCTTAAGAATATGTTATCGTTCCTCATAGAAAAAGAGTTCAAGCAGCTGGCTCGGAACAAGATCATCCCGAGGATGCTGGTGGCGCTGCCGCTGATGGCGATGCTGGTCTTCCCTTGGGCGGCGAACCTGGAGATCAAGAACGTTCGTGTGGATGTGGTTGACAACGACCATAGTCCGCTGTCGCAAAGGCTTGTGGCAGAGATCGGAGGATCGGCCTATTTCAACATCTCCGGCACATCGGACTCCTACCCTGACGCGTTGCGCAAGGTCGATTCCGACGAGGCGGACATGATATTCGTGATCCCTCAGAACTTCGAGAAGGATCTTGTGAACGGCCAAGGCACGCAGGTCCAGATCGCCGCGAACTCCGTGAACGGCACCAAAGGCACGCTCGGTTCGTCCTATATGGTGTCAATGATCTCAGGATCAACGGCTCTGCGGGAATATTCAGAGAAGGTGAAGGTCACTTCCGCAGGGCAGGATATTCCTTCATTCTCGGTGAGCCCGCTCTACAAGTTCAACCCGTCGCTTGATTATAAGGTGTTTATGGTGCCGGCGCTGATTGTGATGCTTCTGACCATCATCTGCGGCTTCTTCCCGGCCCTCAACATCGTGGGCGAGAAGGAAAGCGGCACCATCGAACAGATCAACGTCACTCCGGTCGGCAAGTTCCAATTCATTCTGGCAAAGCTGATCCCGCTCTGGATCATCGGCATCGTGATAATGGGTTTGAGTCTGCTGCTCGCCAAAGTCATCTATGGAATAGCCCCGGCCGGCAGCATCTGGACACTTATGCTTTTCACCGGAGTATATATTCTTGTGGTGTCCGGGTTGGGACTCGTGATCTCGAACTACGCCTCGACCATCCAGCAGGCGATGTTCGTGGGATTCTTCTTCATTATGATCTTCTTCCTGATGGGAGGAATGTTCACTCCGGTCAGCAGTATGCCGGACTGGGCTCAGGCCATAACAATCGTCAATCCTCTTAAATATTTCATCGAGGTGATGCGCCTTGTTTACCTGAAAGGTAGTAAATTTATGGATATGATTCCTCAGTTCCTCGCTTTGTGCGGCTTCGCGGCCGCGTTCGGAAGCTGGGCGATCATCAGTTACAAGAAATCAAGTTAATATTCAAATATGAACAGAACGTCTGAATATGCTCTAACCATTGTGGTGCCTGTCTTCAACGAGGAGGACAATATCCACAATCTGGAAAAGGCTCTGACCGAGTTCATTCCTGTCAGCAAGGTCAAGACCTGCGCGCTGTTCGTGGACGATGGTTCTAAAGATGGCAGCCTCAAACTGATCCAGGAGGTCTGCTCCCGCAACAAAGACATCTTCTACATCAGCTTCTCAAAGAACGCCGGACTCAGCGCCGCGATAAAAGCCGGATTCGACTATGCCTTCTCTGAATATGTCGGCTATATGGACGCTGACCTTCAGACCACACCGGAGGATTTCAACCTGCTGCTGGACGGAATGAAGGAGCACACCTTGATGACTGGCTACAGGGCGAACCGCAAAGACACGGCGTTCAAGCGGATCCAGTCCAAAATCGCCAACGGATTCAGGAATATGATGACTCACGACGGGGCGAAGGACACCGGTTGCCCCCTCAAGATCATCCGCACGGACGCGGCCAAGAAAATCCCGATGTTCAAGGGAATGCACAGATTCCTGCCGGCGCTTATCCTGCTCCAGGATGGCGGCAGTTTCGGACAGGTTCCGGTAAGGCATTTCCCACGCACGGCAGGCACATCCAAGTTCCATCTCTGGAACAGGCTCTGGGGACCTTTCGCGGACTGCTTCGCCTACCGCTGGATGAAGCCACGGTACATCAACTACTCCGTGGGGGAGGACAATGTCAACGATGAGCGAAATTAATCTTCCGGAATATGTTTGACAACATCCCCGTCTGGCTTACCTTCACCCTGGGTTTCTCCGCCCAGACATTCTTCGGATCGAGGACAGCGCTCCAATGGCTGAAATCCGAGATGGCTCATGAATCGGTCTCCCCGGTGTCCTACTGGATCTTCAGTGTGATCGGAGCGTGCCTGATGTTCATCTACGGAGTCTTGAGGAATGATTTCTCGATCATCCTCGGACAGTTCATCGCCTACTTCATCTATCTTTGGAACCTGAACGCCAACGGGATATGGGACCGTATGAAGATCCTCACAAGAGTTCTGCTGGCAGCTCTTCCGTTTGTAGCCGCCATGCTTCTGTTCAAGGACGCCCGGGGATATTCACAGAACTTCTTCCGCAACAGCGACATTCCGGTGTGGCTTGTGGTGTTCGGCTCAACCGGTCAATTGATGTTCACGCTGCGGTTCGTCTATCAGTTTGCCTTCTCACACCACTGGCATACATCCGTGCTTCCGATGGGATTCTGGATCATCAGCATCGTAGGTTCCGGGATGATCATCATCTACGGCATCATCCGGCTTGACCCGGTACTGATCCTCGGCCAGATGTTCGGGTTTGTGGTTTACATAAGGAATCTGATCCTTGGATCAGGCAAAAAAGAATATTCAGATGAGAAACAACACTCCACAGACCGGGAAGGGTAACATATTCACCCGCCATCCTATGATGACGGTCTTCGCCTTCACCTTCGTCTGCCTTTTCCCGGTGATGCTGACGAGGGATTTCACGCCGTCCAACGAGTTGAGGTATCTCAGCATAGCGAACGAGGCCCTTGCGGACGGACATATATTCGCATTCTACAACCACGGACTGGCCTACGCTGACAAACCACCGCTCTATTTCTGGATCGTGATGCTGTGCAGACTGTTGTTCGGACATCACAGCTGCCTTGCTCTTTCGATGTTCTCGTTGATCCCGGCGTTCGTCATCACTGGGATAATGGACAAGTGGGTGATGAAAGGTAAGTCAGCGATGGACAGAATGGCTCTGGCCGGAATGACGCTGACCTGTGTGATGTTCCTCGGAACAATGATCGTGCTTAGGATGGATATGCTGATGTGTATGTTCATCGTGCTGGCTCTCTGGACCTTCTATCGGATGTACTCAGGGGACGGAGCGCGAAGATCGGATTCCGTGATGCTGCCGGTGTGGATATTCCTCGCCCTTTTCACCAAGGGGCCGGTGGGACTTCTGATGCCGCCGCTGTCCATCGCCGTGTTCCTCATCGTGAAGCGTGACTGGAAAGGGTTCGGCAAGTACTTGGGTCTCAAGACCTGGGGCATCATCGCCGGGCTTGCGGCCCTTTGGATCGGCTGTGTCTGGATCGAGGGCGGATCGGAGTACATCAACAACCTTTTGGTAAAACAGACCGTCGGTCGTGCCGTCAACGCCTTCACTCACGCAAAGCCGTTCTGGTTCTATCTCGTGGCTATTATCTGGTGTCTGGCACCGTACAGCCTGCTGTTGGTCGGGACGTTTGTCGCCTCGCTGCTGCCGGTTCGGAATACATGTGTTGAAGAGACTTCCGGCCAAGCACAGTCAAAAGTCGGTATTTCTGACACATCAGATGCGTCGAATTGCCCAAAACAGGGCCGTTCCGACTTTGAGATTCTTTTCCTCTGCACGATCATCTCCACAGTCGCGATGCTGTCCTCCTTCAGTTCCAAGCTGCCGATCTACCTCGTGCCGGTCTTCCCGTTCTGCGTCTATCTGTTTCCTATCGTGCTTGACCGCATCGGGGAGAGAGGATGGATGCGATGGGGTGTAGGAATATTCTCGATCATATTCACAGTCATTGGTTTGGCCGCATTGCCGGTTCTTTTCGGGGCTGTCAAAATCCCGGCTCTCAATGACCTTTTGACTGAATATCCTTTCGCCCTCGAAGCCCCGATAATCAACGGCATAATTCTTCTGACTTTGGCGAATATTCTGGGAATATGGTTCCTGCTCAAACGGAAAGTCTGGAATATTCCCGCACTCCTTTTGGGTGCAGGTCTTTTCCTCGCGGTGTTCTCCGCTTCGGCGGTCGTCAAGGACATCAATCCGTACATCGGCTACGGCTCCATCTGCTCGAAGGTTCCCGAAGGCACCGATGTCGCCACGGTCTTCCTGCACAGACCAGAGAACATCGATGCCTACATCGGCCGTCAGATCACTGATTACGGCAAGGAGCCTGAACGCCTTGTGGAAGCGGTCTCCGCCTCCGACAAGCCTCTGACAATCATCACACACACGTCAAGACTGGAAACAATCCCTGAATTACAGAAACTCTTCAGCAATGGCACCGTCCTTTACTCCGGGCCTTACTGCCTGACGACTATAAGCAAGAAGTAGCCCAGTTGCTTCGGCACTTCGACAAGTTCAGCGACCTATGGTTCAGCAAGTCAGCTACGGACCTATGGTTCGGTAAGCCAGCTACCGGCCTATGATCCGGCAAGATCAACAACCGGCCAATTGTTCTGCGAATCGGTGACGGGACGATGGCTCTACAAACAGGCGACGGGACGATGGTGCCACAAACAGGCTGTCGGCCGATTCCGGTCACTGAGCATATCGAAGTGACAAATTGAATCATGGAAGTTGGGCAATCATACAAAACAACTCAGAATCCTTGGTTTATGTGAAATGTTATTTGCCAGCCGTGGCGAAGTGGTTTCTTTAGTGGTATTAACGAATAAATTTCTGTTTTTTATATTTCTTATAGGTTTCTTTTCGTTATTTACGTTTATTGTGCATATTATTGCGGTTCAAATATTTATTTAAATTTTGAACCATATGTATTTCAATGAAAAGAAACAGGAACTCGCTCCGTTCGTGAACCTGAGGAGCGACGTGGGCTTCAAGGCCGTCTTCGCGGACAGGAACAACAAGGACATCCTAATCGGGGTGCTGAACATGATCCTACCCTCAGAGGCCAGAATCGATGACATCACCGAATATTCCGACCGCGAGCAGCGGCGGGATGTACCCTATGGGAAAAAGACAGTGCTGGATCTGGTCTGCCGTGACAAATCAGGCAGAACTTTTGTTGTGGAGATGCAGGCCGCCGAGGAGGACAACTTCTTCGAAAGGTGCGTCTATTACGCGTCGGGGCTCTACCATCTTGAACTGTCGGACGGGGAACGATACAAGGGACTACGTCCGGTCTATGTGGTGTCGTTCCTGAACTATCACCTGAAGCACGACGACGAGTCCCTCTGGGACACAGACCACTTCATCTCCTACTGGCAGTTCACTGAAAAACGCACCGGAATGGTTGCGAATCAGACAATTAGTATTATCTTTGTGGAGATGACGCTGTTCACCAAGACGCTGGAGGAGTGCGTGACGGAGTTCGACAGGCTGTTCTACATATTCAGGAACAGTGAGGGCTTCCAAAGGGTCCCCGAATGGATCGAGGAGGCCGGAGGAATTTCCAGACGGCTCGCCGAGGCGTGCGAGGTCGCGGCGTTCGGCAAGGATAAGAAACTTAAATACGAAATTGACAAGATGAACGAGTGGGACATTCTGGCGCAGCGGGAATTCGCCGAGCGCAAGGGCTTCGAGAAAGGATACGCCGACGGAGAGGCAAAGGGGATCGCTGACGGGACGGCTAAAGGTATGGCTAAAGGTATGGCTGAGGGTTTGGCCAAAGGAAAGGCCGAAGGAATGGCCAAGGGAAAAGCTGAAGGAAAGGCCGAAGGAATGATTGAAGGCAGACTAGACGTGGCCAAGGCTCTGCTTGCCAGTGGAATGCCGATTGAGCAGATCAAGCTGTACACCAAACTTTCCAAGGAGCAGATTGAGGCAATTCAGTAATGGATACTTGAGCATAAGTGGTCAGTAAGAGACATTATCATGGCTAACCTCCGAAAGCTGGGGGTGGCTATGTTGGTATATTCTGTGCCGCAATACGTCGCCGAGGACAAGCACCGTGGCTACAACACCACCCACCTCATCAAAGTGCCACAGAGCCACCACCGTTAATCATTATAGAAGTTACTAAAATGCGCTCCCGGGTTCAGTATTCCGGGAGCGCTTGAATAATATGATCAGCAAGACTGATTACTCGACAACCTCAAAAATAGGGCTCGTTCCTTCAGCATCAGACTCTGCGGCCAAACGACATGTACCTCCATTAGGGGCCTCAAGCGCTTTCTTTCCAAGAGTCCAGTTAACGACACAGACCATTCTGACCTGCGTGATGTTCCTCGGAACGATGGTCGTGCTGAGGATGGATATGCTGATGTGCCTTTTCATCACGCTGGCCATAGCCACTTTCTACCGGATGTACAGCGGAGAAGGCGCGCGGAAATCCGACCCCGTGATGCTTCCCGTGTGGATTTTCTTAGCGCTGTTCACCAAAGGGCCGGTCGGTCTGCTGATGCCTCCGTTGGCGATAGCCGTGTTCCTCGCCGTGAAACGGGACTGGAAAGGATTCCGTAAGTATCTTGGACTCAAAACCTGGGGCATCATCGCCGGTCTCGCCGCGATTTGGCTCACTTGCGTGTGGTTCGAAGGCGGCGCCGAGTACATCGACAACCTTCTGTTCAAACAGACGATGGGACGCGCGGTCAACGCCTTCACGCACGCCAAACCGTTCTGGTTCTACCTTGTGTCCATCTGGTGGTGCCTCGCTCCGTACTGCCTTCTGCTGATAGGTTCGCTCGTGGTGTCGCTGATTCCGGCGCGCCATCTGCCATCGGACAAAGCCGCCGGAACCTCGGATTCCTCACATACTCCGTCCTCCAAGCGTTCCGATCTGGAGATTCTGCTCCTTTGCGCGATAGTCTCGACAATCGTGATGCTGTCGTGCTTCAGTTCCAAACTGCCGATCTACCTTGTTCCGGTCTTCCCGTTCATCGTCTATCTGCTTCCCGTCCTGCTTGGCAGAACCGGCGAGCGCCGCTGGATGCCTTGGGCCGTCGGAATCTTCAACGTCCTGTTCATCATCGTCGGCGCGGGCGCTCTGCTGATCCTTCTCGGAGCGGTCAGCGTCCCAGCGGTGAATGAACTGTTGAATGAATATTCCTTCGCCCGGGAAATCCCTGTCATCAACGGAATCATCCTCCTGACGATTGCGAACTGCATCGGGCTATGGTTTCTTGTCAAGCGGAAATGCTGGAATATTCCGTCTTTCCTGCTAGGAGCAGGTCTGCTGCTCGCTGTTTTCTCCGCATCGGCGATTATCCGGGACGTTAACCCTTACATCGGCTACGGTTCCATCTGCGCTAAAGTCCCTGAAGGCACGCAGGTCGCCACAGTCTTCCTCCACAGACCCAAGAACATCGACACCTACATCGGCCGTCAGATCACTGACTACGGCAAGGATTGCGACAAGCTGGCCGAGGACATCGGCGAAGCTTCCGCAAGTGGCTCCGAGGCAAGGCATTTGACCATTGTCACACGCAGATCAAGGCTAGAAAGCGAACCGCTCCTACAAGAGATCTTCAAGTCCGGCACCGCCGTAATTCATTCCGGACCTTACTGCCTCACGACGGTGACCATCCGATAAATCCGTAACATTTTACACTTTTTTAAGATGCAGCATTGTCGTTCACAAACAAATCGCTAATTTTGCACCTGAAAAATTTGTAACAAGTTACAGAAAAATCAGACACCATGGTGCAAAGGACTCAATATCTGCAACAACTTATCGACAGTATGGGCAATGGTCTGGTAAAAACCATCACAGGTATCAGACGCTGCGGTAAATCAGTGCTGCTCAGGGACATATTCGGGCAATGGCTTAAAGACAATGGCGTGGATGATGGCCACATCATATATCTCTCTTTTGACGATATGGAAATAGAGGAACTGCGTGAGCCAAAAGAATTCTTGAAGATGGTCCGCAGTAGAATTTCCGATAATAAGACACACTATCTTCTGCTTGATGAAGTGCAACTTATGGACAGATTCGTGGAAGTTCTCATCAGCCTGATGCACAATGAAGTATTTGATATTTTTGTGACTGGAAGCAACTCAAGATTCCTTTCCACCGCCATTGTGACTTAATTCAGAGGTCGCTCACAAGAAATCCGTATGCAGCCATTGACTTTTTCAGAATATATAAGTACATTTGATGGTGATAAAGATGAAGCATGGAGCGAGTATATCGAGTTCGGCGGGCTGCCACAAATTTTGTCTTTCAAGACCAAACAACAAAAAATCACCTACCTGTCAAACCTTGTTGAAACGGTATATATCAAGGACATAGTTGAGAGGAACAAGTTAAAAAGCGGCGAGGGAATCACAGAATTGCTTCGGACATTGGCCTCATCAATGGGTTCTCCATGCAATCCTAGACGAATATCCAAAACATTCGAAAGCGTTGAAAAGAAACACGTGTCCAGCGAAACAGTGGCACGACATATTCGTTATTTCAACGAGTCATTTCTGATAACAGAGGCTTTGCGCTACGATGTAAAGGGCCGCAAATATATAGGCACAGAGACCAAGTACTACTTCACGGATATAGGATTGCGGAACAGCATTCTTGGTTTTAGACAGATAGAAGAAACGCACATAATGGAGAACGTTCTCTATAATGAATTGAAATACCGTGGTTATAATGTTGATGTCGGGATGGTTGAAATCATGGAGCGGAACGCTGATGGAAAGCAAGAGCGCAAGCGACTTGAAGTTGATTTTGTCGCCAATCAAGGAAGCAAGAGGTATTACATACAATCCGCGCTCCGAATGGAAGATGATGACAAAGTCAGGCAAGAGAAGAAATCTCTGATAAATATTCCTGATTCATTCAAGAAAATCATCGTAGTGAAAGACCGTATTACCTCATACCACGATTATGACGGAATCTTGAGGGTAGGCTTATTCGACTTTCTTCTGAATCCGGACAGCCTTGATTTGTAGCTTTTCCTCCATTCTCACACGCAGATCAAGACTAGAAAGCGAACCTCTCCTGCAAGAGATCTTCAAGTCCGGCACAGTCATCCATTCCGGTCCTTACTGCCTGACAACCGTGGAGAGGCGGTAGGAGCGTTGTCCGATTGCAGGCACTGTTTTTGTAAGTAATTGATTCACATCATAATTACAACCACATAAAACACCTGTTATCATGCAATGTTTCCTAAAATTAACTGCGGCTGTCTTCTTCGCTACAGCTTTGTCATTATGCCTTCGCGCGGAAAAGGTCGACAAATCTCCCGTAACCTCCTTTGACCTCAAACGCTACCTTGGCACATGGTACGAGATCGCCAGATTCGACCACCCGTTCGAAAGAGGGATCTCGCACGCCGCCGCTGAATATGTCCTCAGGGATGACGGCAAGATCAGTGTCACCAACACCGGATGGAAGGACAGCCGGTCAAAGACAGCCATCGGCAAGGCCAAGCAACCTGATCCGGTCAACAACCCGGCTCTGCTCCGTGTCTCCTTCTTCCTGTTCTTCTACTCTGACTACCGTGTCCTTATGATTGACGATGACTATTGCCTCGCCCTCGTCGGCAGCTCAAGCGACAAGTACCTTTGGATTCTGTCCCGATCCCCACAGATTCCTCAAAAAGCCGTTGACATGGTCCTTTCCGAAGCCTCCAGACGAGGCTACGACACTTCCCGGCTCATCTGGGTGAACCAGGAGCGAGGCATTGACAATCGTTAAAATCTGAAAGAGGCTGACTCAAAAGGTCAGCTTCTTTGTTTGCATACCAAGAAGTTCAGGAGGGTGCCATTCGGAAAGCCATAGGCACCCATGGCCTTGTGAACGGAAGAGTGCCCACGACAAAGTCGTGGGAGGGATTTAGTTGATCAGGTGTACAAGTATGTGTCAAACTTGGATGGAGCCAGGTTTAGCGTATGTAGAGCCTGAAGTTGAATCCTAGCCAGGTTGTCTACCGGCTGTTGGTTGCGGGATACCCTTATCCTAAGAAGGTTCCATCGCAATTCCCTGAATATCACAGCATGGCTCTTCGCTTGCAGTTGGCGAACACCGTAATGTCCCCTGCAAGCGGTTCAGGGGCATGGTGGCGTGCTCGCCGATTTCACCACATTTGTCCTTCCCTATCGTACTCGTTCCACATGCACGTTGTGTCCACAAATAAGTCGCTACCATCCATCTATCCACCTATCTATCCACATATCTTCTCCTACCTTCCCACCTGCTCATCTACCTTTCAACTCTCAAGTGTGAATGGCTTCTCACACCTAGAAACCTTATATGAAGAACATCAGCACTTTACGTTTCTAGGGGTGAACGGATTTGCACACCTGAAAGAGGCGGTTGGCATTTCAGGCCGTTGTGGGCAAGGTTCCGACTCCTAGGTGTGAATCTCTTCGTGCGCCTGGAAACGCTATGTAATGAGTATCAGCGTTTTGGACTTCTTGGTGTGTGCGTGACAAGCAGGGCTGAGATAAGACTGTATGTCGTTATGTGATTCTGTTTAGGTAATAATGTGCATGGACGGCGATCTCATTGGTGGTGTCATGCGTGGTGTCATGCGCGGTGTCGTGGGCTATTTGTTCCCCAAACGGGATCAAGTGCTTAAGAAACCGGATCTCCTCAGTCGTTGTGCGACCGGTCCCGAAGGTGGCGCCACCCTCCACCGCCTCCTTCGCCGTGAGGTCCTGCCGCTCCGTTCCGAGAGGCGCTTAAACCTCCCGCGCCATCCTCTTTCCGGCTGAGCTGAGATTGCGGTGGCGGCAGATCCGACAGAAGAACGATTGAGGTCAATCACAGGGTAAACTCATACAAGAGCTCCGCAAAAACATTGCTCACAAGTCAGCGCAGGCTGATGCATCGCGGCAACAGACCGACAGAACCCGAAGCCTGCTTTGGAAATATAAAGTTCAACCATGGCTCCAAGAGGTTCCATTTGAACTCAAGGAGAAAGACAAAAGTGGAATGGGGGTTGGTATCATTAGCGCATAACCTCAGGAAGTATGTCGCCTATAAAACCGAGTCAATGCATAAACAGGCTCAAAGCATGGTACTTGTCACTGAGAAGTCACCATTAGGAATCGTTGTATAGGGTCAGGTGGCTCTGACAGAGCGTGACCGGCCACAGCCTCGTGAGAGGCTCCCGAAGGAACGGAGTTCCGAAGGGTGGATGGAGCGAAGCGGAACTCTGGATGAGCCTTTCGACAACTCTGTGCCATACTATATAATGAAAGAAACCGACCCTTTTGGGTCGGCCTCCTTCATTATAGAGTTATCGCACTATTACTTGTGGATGTTGATGTTGTCGATGAAGATACGTCCCGCACCGCTTACCTTGTAGTTGTAAGATCCGGTGTAGTTGCCGCTGTCGTCCTTGACAAGCACACGGTACATCACAACGACAAGTCTCGTGTTGGCCGTGGCGCCCTTGATCTTCGCCGAAGAGTGTGTCCAGCTGTAAGTGCCGGTAGGCTGGTCAACCTTAAGCACATCGCTGTACTTGGTGCCGTTCTCGAACTGGCCGTCACCCTCGATCACAACAACGACTCCTGAATCGTCCACCTTACCGCTTCCCTGCACCATGGCGGCATGGTCAAACTCCACAGTCACGTCCGTAGCGGATGTAAGAGGAAGCTTAGGAAGTCTGATGGAAGTGTTCTTGCCTCCTGTCTTGTTGAACTTGAGGTACTTGTCCTGGAGATAGATCAGTTCAAGGGAAGGATTCATGTCCTCGTAGCCGGCATTGGCGAACGCAGGCAGAGTGAAGGCTTTCACAGCGTCGCCATAGATGTTGATCGCGCTGTCATCTTTTTTGTTTCCGATCGTGTCACCGACTTTACCTCCAGCCGCTGTGTATGTATCAATAAGTGGAGTCAACCATCCGAAATCATCGAAGAAGCAGACACCGGCGGCTGCCTGAGCCACGTCAACAGTGTAAGTGTAGTTGTACTCGGCGTTCTTGAACACAACCTGGCCTGTTCTTGCGGTGCCTGAATTGGCCTCGAAGGTCACGTCAACAGGATAGGTTCCGGCGGCAGGAATGTTCATCGCAGGAAGCTTCACCCATGACGGAGCGGTGACGGTGAAAGGAACATTGGACACAATGTTGAGCTTTCTCGTCTCACCTATTCCGGCGATGGTGTTGACTCCTGGATATGTCACCGTGATGCTAGGCTCGAACTTGGCCTGCTTTACAGTGAGGACAGACTCGATGTTGTCCTTGAAGAAGCGGATGGTTCCGGTTCTGTCAGTTCCTGTGAGGTTAGGCTCGGCCTTGAAGGTCTTGGATACAGTCTCGACGACAGCCTTTGTGGCAGGAGTGGAGACCTCTGTGATCCAAGAGCCGTTGATCTCGGTCTCGAACTCAACGTTAGACTGGATCTTTGCCGTGAACTCGGCGCCCTGGCCAAGAACCTCGACAGTGTTGCCTGTAGAGATGCTGATCAGCGGATCAAGCTCTCCGCCGGCGGCGGACTGAACGACGTGGATGTTCTTTCTGGTGTCAGCTGAAGCCAAAGTGATTACGGCGTGGCGGAGCTTGGAGCTTGTGCTTGGCTCGCAAGTGATCTTGACCGTGGTTTCCTCACCTGCCGGACCTTCTATGACATCAAGGGACAGCCAATCAGCGTCAGAGCCCTTGGTCAAAGTCCAAGGATTGTCAGACTCGATCTTCAATTCGTAAGGCTTGTCCGGAGTTCCCTCAAATGTGATGACATCATCGGAAACAATGACCTTGGCATAGACAGGATCCGAATATGGAATGTCGGAATCAGCGATCTTGATGTTGTCAAGATGCCAACGCTGCTGGTCAGGAGTTACGGATGCATACTCGGCAGGACGGATGATAAAGCGTGTCGTGTTATTGACTCCCTTGGCGGTCACAGTAGCGTGCTGCCACTCAAGATGTCCCTTCTCCTGCGTGGTCACGAACGGATCACTGATCTGCGTGCCGTTGTCGAAGAATCCCTTGCCGGTGAGTTCGACCACAATCTGAACCTTGTCAATGTTGCCGGAGCCGGTCATATGAGCCGCCCAGTCAAAATCAAGATCGACATTGATCAACTCGTCTCCCTTGAAGTCCTGCTTAGGGAGGATCATACCGTTGTTATTGTTAACAGTAGCGGTGCTTGTCTTGCCGAACTTCCAGTAATATTTCTGAGCATAGATGACCTTGCTATTCGGATTCAGATCCTCGTAGCCCTTATCGGTCAAGGCTTTAAGAAGTCCCGACAGAGCGTCGTTGCTCCTCAGGTTCGGAGCCTCTCCACCGGAATTGTTGTCACCAACTGAGTCATCAACCCTGACGCCTGAAGCGTCGATGTATGATTTCATCCAGGAGAAATCATCGTAGAAATAGGCATTGAGGCTATCGTTGATTCCGTTATCCTGCACATCGGTCACGGCAAGGGTCAACTCTCCATCGGAAAGTCCGAGGACGTAGGCCTTGACCGAGATGTTGTGCATATTCACAGACTCAATGTCAACCACACCGGCTCTTGGGTCGAGAAGTTTTATCGCAACCGGAAGAGACTGCTCAAACTTAAGCTCGTGGCCAAGAAGTCCTGCCTCGACGGTGACATAAGTGACAACGTTAGCCTTGGAAGGATCGAGATTGGAAAGCAGATCCACCGGTTCAGGACGGGTGACCTCAGCGTTGGACTTGACTGTGACACCACCGGCCTCAAGGGCGGCGTTGCCATAAAGAGTGACCTTCTCGCCGGCGAGTGAAACCTTGTCACCTATGGCGATCTCCCCCTTGTAGGAGACATAGATCGAGGCGCTCTCGTCAGTCGCCACGAACCCATCGGATGTCAGAGCTACAACTTGAGCCTCAGCCACTTTTGCGAACAAACCATCATCGAGGGTGAATATTTTCGAGATCGGCATCTCCTCCACTCCGAGGTAATTGTCACCTTCCTGATAGATTACCGTACGGATGGAATAGCCTCTGTTGTTGGCAATGGTAAGGGTTCCCTCGCGGGGAGCGTCCATCGCACCGTTCTTGACATTGTCGGTGACTGTAACAGTCACATCAACAGTGTTTGTTCCGGACATAGGGTCAACCGTAATCCAGTCAGCGTCCACATCGATGAACCAAGATTCATCCGATGCGATGGTCAGAGTCTGGGATTCGGCGCCTATGGCTTCAAAAGTCAGACTGGACTCCGACAGGAGGGCACTCGGCTTGACAAGCTCGTCCTGACCGCAGCCTGCCATCGGCAGAGCGATGATAGCGGCGGCGCAGAGTCTTAGTATATTCTTGAATATTTTCATAATATCTACGTTTGTAAGACTGATTAATTGTTACCGTCATCCGTGTCATCTCCGGTGTTGCCGCCAGAGTTAAGGCCGTCGTTCCAGCCAGGATTCTGGGCAAGATTCATATTCAGCTGCCTGTCACCAACCGGAATAGGATAGAGGTAGTCCCTGTTCTCGTCGAAGACACGGTTGAACTTATGGAAGTACTCCATAAAACCGTGGTCACCTTCGCTCAGTACGATACCGTCTGAATATGCCACATACTTACCGTCGATCTCGATCTCTTGAATCTGGAAGAAAGCGACGTGATCCTTTCCGTACTTTTCCATCTCTTTCTGAGCGGCGGCATCTACTCTTGACGAAGCATAAAGATAGACATCAGGCACACCGTCGCCGGTGAGGTCATAAGCGCCAGGGGCAGGGAAATATATTCCTCTCAGCGGCTGGGCGAAGCACTGTCCCTCTTTCCACCTGCGGATGTCGTCCCAGCGGCTTGAGAACTCAAGGCAAAGTTCAATGGTTCTTTCACGGCGTACCTCAAGAATCTGCGCGAGATTGGACGGATTGACCTGTCTGAGGTTAAGGTAGCCGTAGTCGTCAGAAACGAGGAACGGATCGACCGTGAGCCCGTCCAGCTTCAGATGAGGCATCCCGACTCTGTCGCGAAGGAGATTGATCGATCTGTCCACATCATCCTGAGTGAGGACGTTCAGCTCGGCCTTGGCCTCGGCGAAGATAAGATAAGCCTCAGCGAGACGATAAACAGGCAAGTCGTTGTAGGACATACTGGCCCTCTCGGCGGTAGGGATCGACTGATCCATAACATACTTGTCGATCTGGTAGCCAGTGCTTGTCCCTTCCTTGAGGTTAGGACCGCTGGACGTGCCTCGGTTGGAGGTAACCCTGACATAGGAAGGCAGACGCACAATCTTCCCCAGACGAGGATCCCTGTCCTTCATCTCGTCAACGAAAGACATTCTCTCCCATCCTTCCTTATCTGAAAAACGTGAGCCATCCTTCATAAGGAAGCTATCCACGAATTTCTTGGACATACCGGCGCCCCTTTCGATGGCATACTGGGTTCCGTTGTGGTAGCGGCCAATGGACTGGTCGAACTTGACGGCAAGGATAAACTCGCCTTGATCGGCGTCCTCCTCACTGAAAAGACGGCCATAGTCAGGAGCCAGTTTGTAGAGGCCGCAAGTCATCACCTTCTCAGCCGCCTCGTAGGCAAGACGGAGGTAATCGTCAGCGGATCTGCCATCAGCGTAGGAAATGCCGTGATACTTGCGGTAAGTACCCTCGAACAGACAGAACTGAGCCTTCAGCATATAGGCGGCCCACTTGTTCACACGATAAGTGCTTACCCCGTCAGGGAGTCCTTCAATCGCCTCGTCGATGTCTTTAAGCATATTGGACATAACCAATTCCCTGCTGTCGCGAGGCTTGTACAGATCCTCATCGGTGGAGCCTGGCTCCTTTTCGTACCACGGAACGTCACCGAACTGCTTAACTTTCTCGAAATAGAACTTCGCGCGGAAGAACTTTGCCAAGGCGGTATATTCCTTGACAACGGCTTCATCGCTGCACTTGTCCATATTCCCGAGCATAGTGTTGATCTTACGGAGCACCTTCCAATCCCAGCCGCTGATTCCAGTTCCTGACGGCACAATGCGGGTGTAACCCATCAATTCGTCGGACAGGGAGCCTTTTGTGAAATTCAAGTCAGACTGGTCATCATAAGGAGTATTGGCGAACAGACTGGAGTAGAATGAATTGGAGAACAATTTCATATCGTTCTCGTTTCGGAAATAGTTTTCCGGAACGAGTTTCGACTGAGGAGTGGTGTCAAGGAAATCACACGAGGTGACGGCCAAGGCAAGAGCCACTATAGGTAAAAGATATTTTTTCATATTCGTATTTCCTCCTGCTTTAGAAAGTGATGTCTATACCGAACATAAACGTTTTCTGCCAAGGGTAAGCGACCGCGTCAGAAGCATCGGAATTCTTGTACACGCCGTTTGCGTCAACATTAGTCTTGCGACGGTAAGCTGATTCCGGATCAAGATACTCTGTGTGCTTCTTGATCGGAGACCAATAGGCCAAGTTCTCTCCCGAGAAATAGAAACGAATCTTATCCACGTGGATGGCGTTCGTCAGTTTCTTAGGAATAGTGTAGCCGACAGTAAGGTTCTTGAACCTCAGATACCTGATGTTCTGGAGGTAACGGGTGTTGATAAGCTTGAGTTCTCCTCCGGTCGAAGAGTAGCCTCTCGCCCTTGGATAATAAGCGTCAGGATTCTCCTCAGACCACACCCTCTGCATAAAGTCACGCGGCTGGAAAGTAGTTACATAAGGATAGGAATACGGTCCCCAGAAGGCTATGTTCATTCCCGCCGGATACCAATAGTGGTTTCCTGTTCCCTGGAAGAAAGCCGAGACATCGAATCCTTTCCAGTCAAATGCCAGATTGAATCCGTACTGGAGGCTTGGAAGCTGGTTTCCTATGATCTTACGGTCACCCGGTTCAGCGACAGTGTTGGAGCCGTATGAAAGCATGTTGATTCCGCCAGGGCCGCTTTGGTCATTGTCCAGATCGACATAACGAAGGTCTCCGGCAAGGAAACCGCCGTGCATTCTACCCGTGCCGATCAAAGAGAGAGCGTCAAGCACATTTGCCTGATAGTCCTGAGCCTCCTCATCGGTAGCGAACAAGCCATCGACAACGAAGCCCCACAGTTCACCGATTCTCTGACCGACATAGTAGTCATTAAGACGCTTGTCAGGGTTGTTGGCATACCTTGTGATGTGTGAGACGTAGTCGCTGACAGAACCTCTCACGCTGTAGTTGAACGTGCTTCCCGCAAGCTGGAACGAATCCCTCCAGCCAAGGGAAACCTCGTAACCTTTAGTGCGGAGGTCAGCGGAGTTCTCCTTAGGAGCGGACTCTCCATAGACACTTGGGAGGGCGTTGCCCTGAACAAGCATATTCTTTGTGTCACGGATGTAGGCTTCGGCGGTGAAGTCAAGCCTGCTCCTGAGCATTGAGACATCCACTCCGACATTGTACTGCTGGGAGGTCTCCCAGGTAAGAGAGGATGAGTTAGGTGCTGAAATGTCGGCCTTGCTCGCCTTACTCGTGCCCTCACCGAAAGTGTAGTCTATCTTGGACAATGAAATTGTACGCATATAGGCGAAGTCGGACACATTCTGGTTTCCGAGAGATCCGAACGAGGCGCGGAGCTTGAGGTTGTTCACCACATTCTTGAGCGGCTCGAAGAACGGCTCTTCCGAAACGCGCCATCCGGCTGACGCCGACGGGAAGAATCCCCAGCGATGCCCTTTGGCGAATCTCGAAGTGCCGTCGTAACGGCCGGAAGTCTCGAACAGGTAACGTCCTTTGTAGTCATAGTTCAGACGGGCGAAGAAACCCAACAAGGCATACTCGCTCTGACCGCCTGACAGTTCAGTGATCGTGGCTCCGCTCTCATCCGGGACAACAAGGTCGAAGTCATTGAGATACTCGTCGGACAGGTTCTTTCCTGTCTGCTTCACATTCTTGTAGTGGTAGGTCTCAAAGTTGACACCACCCATAATCTTCAGATTGTGTGCGTCCTTGAAAGTGTCCTCGTAGGTGCCGAAGAGGTTGCCGGACAAGTAGTTGTAGTCCCTGTTGCGTTCCACAAGCATGTCCTCACCGATTCCTGTCGTATAAGCCGAAGTGACACCAGGCCTGATACCGTAAGGAACGTTCACCTGACGGTGCATCTCATCACGCACCACCTTTCTGTAGGTGAAGTTGGCCGTGAGATTGAACTCCTTGACAGGAGTGATGACAAGCTCGGAGGTGTTGGTGAAATTGAACTTTTTGTCGTAGTTCTTGTGCTTCCCCATCGCGAAGATGATGTGACGTCCGTTGGCCACATTGTACTTCGAGTTGATCATAGGATTGGAGTACAGTCCTGTCCCGTCCGGATTGAACAAAGGAAGCGAGGCCGGATTGTGACGAAGGTTGCGATAGACATCCTGAATGTCATCACCGCCGATCCAGGAATATTTCGAAGAATAGAAAGATGTGTTGTTAGAGAAACGCATCATCCTGTTGAGCTTCGCGTCGATCTTAGCCCTGAGGTTGTACTTCTTGAAGACATCCGGCTCGGCGGCTTTCATCACGCCCGTCTGGCGGTCGTAGCCGCCTGAGACAAAGTACTTGATGTTCTTGCTGCCTCCGCTGATGGAGACATTCTGCTGCTGGACAGGGTGCTGGTCCCTGAACATCTCGTGGTACCAGTCGGTGTTGCAGTAATAGACCCACTGCTCGCGGCCTCCGCGGACTTCCTTCACTACCCAAGGACGGTCAGGATTCTCGGTCTTGTCGTTGACACGGGCGAGAAGCTGAAGCATATCCTCCTGGGAATAGTAGGTGTAATTTCCGGTTTCAGACGCGCTCCAGAATTTGTCAAGGGTATAGACAGACCAGTAGCCTCTGTTCTCGTAATTCGTGGATGTGGTAGGCTCTTCCCAGCCCCAACGTCCGTTGTAACGAATCGTGGCCTTGCCGTCCTCGTTCGAACCGTTCTTGGTGGTGACGAGGATGACACCGTAGGCGGCGCGGGCTCCATAGACAGCTGCGGCGGCTGCGTCCTTGATGACGGAGATGCTCTCCACATCGTTAGGGTTGACATCCTCAAGGTCTCCAAGCGCCCCGTCGATCATCACGATAGGGTTGGCCTCGTTGATGGATGTGAATCCACGGATGTTCAGTTTACCGGTGCTGCCCGGATTACCGGACTGGGTCGTGATGTTGAGACCCGGAACAGAGCCCTGAAGCATCGTCACAAGGTTGTGTGACGAACGATCCTTGAGCTCTTTGTCACCGACAACGGAGATGGCGCCGGTCAGGTTCACCTTCTTCTGTGTACCGTAACCGACAACAACCGTCTCATCAAGCATCATATTGTCCTCCTCAAGGATGACCGTGATGGATGATTGAGCGGCAGGAACGGAAACCTTCTTTGTGGTGTAGCCAAGGGAAGACACCTCAAGGGTGACATTCCCGGCCGGGACCATCAATGAGAAAGTACCGTTTTCGGAGGTCATGGTTCCGTTGCTCGTTCCGTCAACGAGAACCGCGACTCCGACAAGAGGTTGCTGGGCGGCATCGAGAACCTTTCCCGAAACCTCTCTCTGATTCTGAGCGAAAGCTGCCGTAAGGCAGGCCAGCATCAGCGTCAGAGAGACAGCAAATGATTTGATAACTCTCATAAGGATTATAATTTGTTTATTAAGTTGTTAAACGCGTGGTTTAATTATTTTTTCGCGAAGTCCTCGACCTTGAACGCCTTCGGGCGCTCCATCTTCTCGGTGTAGACATTGCCGAACTCGTCCGTGACCTTGATGGTCAGATCCACGTTAGCGTCAGGAGCCGTCACCTTGAAGAAGTGATGCCACTTTTCCGTAACAAAGCTCGGACGCTCCTTGAGTCCAGAATTGTTGTACCTCTTAGCCGAAAGGGCGGCGATGTGCAGAGGGTCGAAGGTCGATGTCCTGGTCCATTTGAGTTCCTTGCCGCTCTCGTCGGTGACGGTCAGCGTCCATTTGGAGTTCCAGTTCCAGATGTTGATGAGAACCTCGTTCTTTGAGCTCTCAGGATATTCTTTGACGTATTGACCGAAGCCCTTGTCCGTAAGCTCGACATTGTCGGTCGGCATATTCGGAACATCCTTGCTGTAGGAGAAATAGACCTTGTTGAGATCGTAGCTTCTGAACTGGTAACTCTCGTCCCAGGCGGTAGCCTTGAACTTCCACTTGATGTCAGTGCCGTCGATGTCCCAGATGCTGTAGCCGGCAGGAGAGCCGTCGGTGCCGACATACACTCCGGAGGTCAGGTTTCCGGACCACCACCAGGATCCGCAGATCGAGCCGGCGTTATGCTCGTAGGTGTTCTCGGCTGTCAGAAGACTTGATTCGGAAGGATTGACATTGTAGATCACGTGGGTGTGACCGGTCACGAAATGAACCTTATAGCCTTTAAGAACTGAGAACAATTCCTTGGTATTGCTCTCCTGATGATCGATCCTGAACACATCCCCAGCGACCGGAGTGAAGATCTGGGCGTGGGTCGTGATGATCAGAGGAGTGGACTTGGAGACATAGGACAGATCCTTCTTCAGCCATTCGATCTGCTCGGAAGAAAGATTCTTTGTGTACTTCCTGCTGGTCGTGCCGTCGTAGGCCGAACAGTCGATGTCATCAATGACAACGTAGTGGATCTTACCGATGTTGAATGAGTAGTACGTCGGGCCGAGGTATTTCACATAGTCGGAGGCGGCCTTGAAATCGGCGTCCGGGCTGAACGCCATATAGTCATTGTCGTGGTTTCCCATCGTGTGGAAGATCTGGAGGCCTTTGATGTCGGTGTTGATCTCCTCTAGGTACTCAGGGAAACTGAACTTGTTCTTGTACCAGTAGATGTCCCAGGTCATATCCCCAAGGGTCATTCCGTACATCTTCTCCGAACCGTGAGCGGCCATATAGTCCGTCAGATCCCTTGTGAAGACCCTGAACTGAGCCTTGTCGCTTGTCCTGTTGGCAAGGTGCATATCCCCGAAGAAGAACATCTTGTACTTGTCCTGGGAAGCGGCTTTCGTCAATGCGAAGTCCCTTCTCTCAACCTGGCCGGCCTTTGCCGTGAGGTAGGAATAGAACTGCGGGAGAATGCCTTGCGAAGTAACCTCGTAGCCACTTGGTACGGAGACAAAGACATAGCCCCACTTTTTCGCCGACTTAAGCTGGTATATTCCTTGGGAGTCGGTCTTTGTGACCTGCACTCCGTCAGAAACCACAACGTCAGCGACTCCGGCGCCGTCACAGACTACATAGCCCCAGACAGTCGTTCCCTTGTCAGGAGTGAAACCGGGGGCTTCCTTCTGGGTGATGGAAAGGGTCGTCTCGCCGAAGGATTTCTTCTTCTGTCCCCTGTGGATGACAACCTCATACTTTCCGCCGGTGATGTTCAGCGGCAGCCTGACAAAGAACTCGGTCTTGGAGACGCTCTCTATCTTGCAGGAGACACTGCCGAACAGGAACTCATCGGTCTGAAGAGGAGCCTTTTCCTGAAGCACACGGAACCTGATCTGCCCGCCGGCCTCGGCCTCTATCTGAGTCGGAAGAGAGAACAGGATCGAGGACACATCTCCCGCACCGTCACTGTCTTCCTTCCCGGAACCTCCGCAGTTCGTGAACATCCCCAAAGCGAGGGCCGCGAGCAGAGCGAAGGATAAGATTTTTACTAAAATGTTGTTTCTCATATATTTAGAAATTCGGTTTTGTTAAACCACGCGTTTAGCAAAAAAAACGCTAAGCGTTGGACTTGGCCAATTTTTGCTCGCTCTGGATCAGAAGGGCGCAGAGGAATACCCCGATTAGCGCGCCGACGGCGACGGAGAGCATCGCGGTGTCCCAAGAGCTGCCGACGGCGATTCCACCGACAAGGATCTTGGAGCAGACGGCGTCACCGAGAAGGTAACCGAACAGGCCCACGAAACCGGCGGCTGTTCCGGCGGCGTTTTTAGGAACGAGATTCAAGGCCTGGACGCCTGTCAGAGCCACAGGGCCGTAGATGAAGAAGCCGATAAGGCACAAGGCGATGTAGATCAAGGTCTTCTGCAAAGCCGGAGCGGCGGAGATGATACCAGAGCCGACCATCCAATAAAGCAGGACGCCGAGCAGGCAGAAGAACATACAGATCACGTTCATCGGAGCGCAGCGGCCTTTGAATATCTTGGACGTGGCCCAGCCGCAGGCAAGTGTGCCGACGGCGCCGACGATGTTGTGCACGGAGAAAGCGATCTTGCTCTCGGCTGCGGTCATTATGGACTTTTCCTGAAGATAGGTCGGAGCCCAGTCACCGATGCCGTAACGGACCATATAAACGGCCACGTTGGAGATGGCCACGACCCATAGGAGCTTGTTCTTGAACACATAGTCCACGAACAAGGTCTTGAATGGAAGTTTCTCGTCAGCAGCGCCCTTGGACTTGATTCCAGACCAGTCCTTCCTCCAATCCTGGACTGATGGAAGGCCGCAGGACTCCGGCGTGTCACGGATAGCCCACCAGCAGAACACCGCGATCAGAATGGCGATGACGGCCGGGAACACGAAATCGCCCCTCCAGCTCTGAGTGCTGCCGAAAGCGTCAAAGATCATCACACCGGCGATGGCAAGGAATCCAAGGGAGAAGCTGCCGATGGTGTGGGACACATTCCACACGCTCATCTTGAAGCTTCGTTCGTTCTGGCTGAACCAATGCGCCATAATCCTGCCGCAAGGAGGCCAGCCGAAACCGCTCAGCCAACCTACTATCAGCATAAGTGTGAATATGATGGCGGTGTTCACCGCGG
>OCLH01000025.1_pt1 | contig 24824 bp, 14 predicted proteins | sample 1495891 | NCBI WGS metagenome assembly OCLH01 (sample SAMN03418266, study PRJEB22391) | human gut metagenome | biome: human-gut; feature: organic feature; material: feces | host: Homo sapiens | place: Tanzania | collected 2013-01
AAATTACCGAAAAAATCTGCCTAGCATATCAAATGCCACCAAAAGTATTGGTTTTTCCATATGTTTTTGTACTTTTGCGACAAAGAAGCGAAGACATTTACAGCGGATTTTAGGAAGAAACCACGACTGGTATCTGACGGCATATAAGAACATTGAAATCTGCCTTAAAATCTTTCGGACTCCTCAAAAACGGCCTCTGAATGGCCTGTAGAGGGTTTTGTCCTTTACTTTAACGAGGAGGAGTATTAGTAGGTAAACTGCTGAATATTAGTAAATTAAACAGGTGCCAGTACGATTTATTCGTTTTGGCACCTGTTTTTTCTGTCTATGTGAATGTCGTTTGAAGGCATTTGGTGGCATATAGGAGAATATTGCGTCAATCTAATCGTACTTAAAATCGTACTTAAGAAAAAAAGGACAGTCTAGTTTTTCTTAAACGTGGGACCGGCAGAAGGCTCGAATATAGTGGCATATTATGGAATCCTGCGGCATTGCTTATAGTGGTTAACGTCTTTATGACTATGCTGTGGTCTGCTAAATATCAATAGACTCCCAAGGGAATTATTTAATTGATTTTGCGTCAAAGTTTATATTTTACGAGAAATATTCTCATAATACTTGAGTTTATGTGATTTTTTCACTTACTTTGCAGAAAACGACTGATATGCTACTGAGTTTTACATTATCTAATTTCCGGTCTTTCAAGGCAAAAAAGACATTGGATTTAACAGCTGCGACAATTAAAGAATATGAGGAGTCACTTTTCTCGACGGTTGGACTGTCCGTCCTACCTTCTGCAGTGCTGTACGGAGCCAATTCAAGCGGTAAAAGCAATTTGATAGAGGCTATACGGACATTTCTCACGACTGTATATGATTCTGCGAGTTACAATTCGTCTGAAGAACTGCCGATGGCGCCTTTTATGTTTGACGAGGATAGCCGCACAAAGCCTTCCTGCTTCGAGATAGAACTTCTTATAGATGATGATTGGTATCGCTATGGATTTTCAGCAAAGAAGGATAGGATTTGCGAAGAGTATCTGTACTTTAAAACCGGCAATAAGGGTCGTGAAAAATGTCTGTTTGTCCGTTCGGAAGACGGCATTGGAGTTACATCTCACTACAAATCTGCGGAAGATATGGTGGAAAGGACCAGAGACAATGCTCTATTCCTTTCTGTGGCTGACGCGTTCAATGACAGAATTGCCGGCCTCATTATGCGCGAACTTAAATGTTTTGCCGTTTTCGATGGGGATAAATCGGAAACTCTCTCCGAAAAGGCAATCTCGATTTCAGACAACGAACTAAACTCTTTTCTTTCAAAGTTTAAACTTGGATTTGAGACTATCAGAAGGGTGGACAACCCTTCCATCAGGGCAGTGACGACTCATAAAGTATATGATGCAAGCGGGAAAGTGACTGGTGAGATATCAATGTCCCTTTCCGACACCGAGTCCAACGGGACGAACAAACTTTTTGACATGGCACCGATTTTCGTGAAGGCCCTGTCCAGCCGCCGCGTGCTTGTAATCGATGAGTTCGGCAGCAGTATGCACCCCATGATTACCAGAATGCTCATATCCCTTTTCAATAGCAAAGAAACCAATCCGATGGGTTCGCAACTGATATTCACGACTCATGACACCAATCTTCTTGACAACAAGTTCCTTCGTCGTGATCAGATATGGTTTACCGAGAAGGATGAGACGGCATCCACAGACCTATACTCGCTTGTCGAGTTCAAGGATGCTTCCGGCGTAAAGGTCCGCAACGACCGCAGTTATGAAAAGGACTATATCAATGGGCGGTATGGAGCGATTCCATATTTGTAGGAGAACTTGGCTATGGCAAAACATCTGACAAAGAAACAGCGTGAAGAACTATCTTCAAGACACGCAGGAACAAAGTCACGTCGTAATGAGGGGACCCGAGAACTTTTTTATAGCTTTCTGATAGTAAGCGAGGGAACTAAGACTGAACCTGAATATTTTCGGCACTTTACGAGCAGACGCTCGCGGGTGCAGGTTGTCGGCGCTGACCGCAGCACAAAGAAGTTGCTTGAGGAAGCGCTTAGGATTCGAGATTTGGGCACCTTCGACTATAAATGGCTGGTATTCGACAAGGATGACAATGAGGATTTCAATGAAGCGATACAGCTTGCCGAGAAAGCCGGTTTTCAATGTGCCTGGTCTAATGAATCCTTCGAGCTTTGGTTCTGCTTGCATTTCATTGACCTGAGAACGTCGGTGAGTCGTCGACAGTACATTGACATCCTCGAAAGGGAGATAAGGCGATATGTTCCGGAGTTTACATATAAGAAGGGAGGAGATGTGATGTATGACATTCTCCGGAAATACGGAAGCCAAGAAAATGCAGTATTGAGGGCACAAAATCTTAGATTGGCTTATTCCTGAACTGATTATGCCTCACACAATCCATGTACTACCGTGGATATTCTGGTGGACAAGCTAAAGAAATAGAGACACTTCCATAACATACGATTAGTACGATTTCATGCCCCTAGAAAAATGAGGTGTTTTTACCTATGGCATTTCCAGGCATTTTGCACCGGATAGTGGTAATTTATGGAATATGATAGGCCTTGGATGTCCCACCGCATTTATTTTGAATAATTTTAAAATACCAGAAAGGTGAAGGCAAATGTGTACACAAATGAAATTGATTGAATGCTTCGATATTCCACGAGAAGTATGGAATATACCATTGTTTCAAACTCTTGATGTGTACACAAATGCAAGTATAATATAGACTATATTTAGCGGTCTAAAACCATATTGCATATTGTGGCGTATTGAGGAAAATTAATCGTACTGAAAATCGTACTTAAAGGTTTGAGAACCGCGCTGCAAGTATCTGAAATAAAGTTTGTCCTTCTCTTTAACGAGGAGGAGTATTAGTAGTTAATTGCTTAATAATTAAATAGTTAAGGCGGAACATTATTACAATGGGCCGCTTTTTCTGGTTTTTCAAAAGACGCGTTACAGGTAGCTGTGGTGCGATTGTTTATTGCGAAAAATGCCCGGAGTGTCTATTGTCAGAACCCTTCCGGACCGCCGTTCTGGTCCAGCAGGTCATGGTAGTCTCCATCTTGAATGGCATCACCCACAGGGTCTGCATTGCCGCCCTTCTCAATGAATTCCTTCGTCCTCTTGGCGGCATTCGGGTCGGGTTTCCAGTCGCCGGGCCCGTCGATGTGCCCGCCGATATCCATCTTCTTTGCCTCTTCCGGAGTGAAGACTTCCTTGTAAGACTTGGGCTTGTACTGGTTCTGTTTGGCTCGTTTTTCCTGAGCGTCAGTTACAGCACTAACGATGATATAGGTCAGAATCAACACGCCAATGGTAATCCAGGCCCAGCTGCTGGACTTCCGATACCAGGGCTTCTCGTTATGATTATTTACTTCTGGCATATTCTCTACATTTATCTTTGACAGCTTCCAGTTCTCGACTGTAATCGGGATTATGGGTGTAATTCACCAGCGGACGGTATTTGTCGATGAGTTTCTTCTCCACATCATCCATGGTCTCAGTAGAAAATGCAATGAAGTTGACAGTGAGCGATTCTCTCATCCATTGCCGAATGGCCTCCGTGTCCTCCGGGCTGAATTTGAAATTAGTCTGGTTCTTCTTTCCAACCAGCGAACCTTTCGGAGGCAAATACCCCAGCATTGCTCCAATGCTCCGAAAGAACGTTGCCGCTCCAATATGATTCAGTTCCTGTTTCCAGAAACGCTTTCGGAGGGAAGTGGATGCCTGGCCGATATAGATGACGCCATCCTCACGGACCTTCCCATACTTTGCCGGTAAGCGGACACTTTTACGGAGCTTGATGCAATACAGCCCCGGCACATCAGGAACCATCTCACCAGACAGAGCGCCGACGGAAACAAACTCTCCCTGCAGCAGTTTTTTCTCCGCAGCAGCCAACCCGTTCACGGCTTTCGGGGCGGTGACCACTGACTTCGTCGCTTTCGGAGTCACGGCATGGCGGAAAGCAGATTTGCCAACTGAAGATCCGGCCAGTTCATAGATATGGTTGATGACACTTTTCTCTGCACCGTTGAGGGCTGAACCTTTATGGCGCTTATACGCCGATACGACAACGCCTTTGTCAGAAGGAAGCGCAAGTTGGCCACCTGACAAGAATGCGCCCGTCGTGTCCATATATCCAAGCACCTTCCGCGCAGCCCGTTTCCTGATGCTCGGATTACTCAGTCCCTTGGAATCCAGATAACGGTCCACAAGGTCATTCATTTGCTTTGTAGTCATAATCTTGGGGTTACACCTGCAAAATTAAGCATAACTCTCCGAATCTCAATGTCCCTCTGCGATATACTTTACTCTGTCCCTGTACTACCTGCACTATCATCACTACCGACACTACCTGGACATGTTTTGGGCCGATGTCAGAAGAAAAGCGGTCAAGGTCAGCAGTCCCAGCTGGCGCTGGGCCAGCTCACCTTGGTTCCAGCCAGCGCAGCCCTTTGCGCGGACGTGGGTATAAGCCGCGTGCATCTCAACCGCAAGTTCATGAAGACGATGAGGCACAAGACTCGGGACTGGATGACGGGATCGTAGAGGAAGCCGCACCGGAGACTATTCTGCCGATGGATGACGAATATGAGTCGTGATTCCACCATATTGTCACTTGTCTGGAGGGCTGTCGAAAAACACTGTGTTTTTACAATAAAATTCGAGAGATCTTATACGAATTTGTCGCTGAAGAGGAACTGGAACAGTCCGGTGAACAGGATTCCATTATTGTCCCTGTAGGGCATAATGTCGTCCTTGACGATAACAATCTTCTGGAAGGAATCATCAATGCGTTTGAGCGAATTCAGTTCCTGCTCACGTTTTTCTTCGGTTTCTATCTCGTAGGCCGACTGAATATAGTACTTCTCGTTCCCATCAGTAGCAATGAAATCTACCTCATATTGTTTGTATTCAGACTTGCCATCGACCATTTTACGGTGCTCAACGACTCCCACATCCACCACATAACCACGGTATAGCAATTCATTGAAGATAATGTTCTCCATCAGATGTGTCTGCTCCAATTGGCGGTAATTCAGCCTTGCGTTTCTAAGACCGACATCTATCGAGTAGTATTTCTTGATGTTCTCGTAATACTTGTTGCCCTTGATATTATAACGTCGGGCTTCGTTGAACAAGAATGCCTCTTCCAGATAGCCGATATACTTTGCAACTGTGTCATCCGTTATCTTGATTTTGCGGACACTTCCCAACGTATTGGTGATACGTGTCGTATTGGTAAGGGAACCGATGGATGAGCATAAAGCATCGGCTATGGCTTCAAGCGCTTCCCGATTTTCAACGTTGTGGCGCTCGACCACATCGTCCAGATAGGTCTTCTTCCACAGTTTCTGGATGTAGGTGGTCTTCTGTTCAGCCGTCGGCATTTTCCTAAGTGCTGGAAGTCCTCCATAAGTGTAATACTCTTTCCACAGGTCATTGACACTTTCCTGTCGGTCCTGACAAAATTCGCGGAAAGTGAACGGAAGGACGCTGACCTCATCGCTGCGCCCGCGGAAGATGGTATTGATTTCGCTAGAAAGGAACTTTGAATTGCTGCCGGTGACATACACATCTACATTCTGACGCTTATTAAGGCCATTGACAATCCTTTCGAATCCATCGACCTCCTGAATTTCGTCCAGGAAGACGTAGTAATTCTCAGTCTGCGAGGCAATTCTGGAATAAAGGTATTCTTTCAGCTTCTCGCGGTCCAGTAGTTCCTGGGGAGTGTCCTCATCCTCAATATCAAAGGAAATGATGATAATGTTATTTTCGGGAACATCTTTGGAGAGGAGATAATCCTTGTATATGGGATCCAAGAGGAAGGATTTACCGGAACGCCTCGGTCCGGTAACCGCTTTAATCTGCCCATTATCCCTCCTGACAATCAGTCGGTTAAGATACAAATCCCGTTTTACGTAAGCATTCATGATATTCTACTTTCGAAATCCACTGCAAATTTACAGTAAATTTCGAAAACACCAAAGGTCGATTCTCAATTATTGGCTGTTTGACTATACATCTCCTCCGTATTGTAGCACTTTTCTGACGACGTCGAGGAAATAGTACCCAATATTACCTGCCAATGGATGACGAATTTGACTAATCGAATTTCATGTCATTTAATGACGGGGTTTTCGATTACAAAAGTTACTGTTTAGATAGAATTTAATGCAAAAATTCGTGATAAGTTGTCCATAGGTTTTCCAACCTTGGACCTGAGCATTTGAAAAAAAACTCATGCCAGAATATCAGGGTCGAATTGAGATGATCGACTCTTCCGATCTTGTGATTCATGGAGGATGTCTTAACTGTTGCACATGGACGGTTTTCGAAAATTGATTAAGTTAATTGACTCATACAAGTTACTCAAGATAATCATCGATTAGACTGCTGTCTATCGGTGATTTTTTGTCGGATCAAATTAAAATTCTAAATTTGTAGGAAGGGTGCTCCGCCGGACAAACAAAAAAAGTTGAGCGGGGAGCTAAAAAGGATAGTTTTTCGTACATTTGCCCTGACTTATCAAACAATGGTATATGGAATATCTGTCTAAGGAACGCTACGACCAGATTGTCGCGGAACTTAATCATCTTATTGATGTTGAATATCCTCGGATCAAGGACGATCTGTCGGACGCACGCGCGCAGGGGGATCTGAGCGAGAACGCTGAATATCGCTCGGCGAGAAGGGCTCAGGCCAAGGCCATCAGCAGGATACGTTTCCTGCAGAAAGTCCTGCAATATTCAAGGATCATCGACACTTCGGCATTGCCGAAAGATCAGATTTCATTGCTCAGCAAGGTGGAGTTCACGAATATGGCCTCCAATGCCAGAATGACATATACCATTGTGAGCCCGCACGAGATGAACCTTGAAGAAGGCAAGATTTCCTGCAAGTCCCCGATTGGTGCGGCGCTGATGGGACGGAAAGAGGGCGAGATCGTGGATGTCCAGGCTCCGTCCGGGACTTTCAAGATAAGGATCGAGAGTGTGTCGGTCGGACAGTGACACTCTCCGCTCAAGACCGACGGCCGGCGTGGTTATCCGTCAACGACACGCGACATCCGGCGACCTTCCGAACATAGTCACCTTTTCAAAGGAGGTATGTATCGCCATTTTGCAAACAGCGGCATACGATCATTCTTCTACACCATTGTGAGGCACGGCTGTATGACACCTATGGATGCAGAGACCATAGGCGGCATATCCACAGGCCTATCGTCGCACTCAGGGTTGGTTTGCGTGCCGCCATATTCACAAAATGCGGGTGATGCCACCACGTATGTAACCGCTTGGCGACCGCTTGCATGCCACGTTAGTCAACTGCTATATAGTTACCTGAAAAAATGAGGATTTTGGTTGCGAAAACCGGAGAAAGGGCGTATATTGAGTGGAGCGTTTGGCTCGGGTCTGTTTTATGAAAACAATACAATGACTTGCTTATGAGAATTATACACACAAGTGACTGGCATCTGGGACATGTTCTGTACGGATACGACAGGAGTCGGGAGCAGAGGGATATGCTTGTCCGGATCGAGGAGATTGTCGGGAAGGAGAAACCTGACGCGTTGGTGGTCAGCGGGGATGTTTACCATACGGGACAGCCATCGGCGGCGGTGCAGAAGATGTTCACGGAGGCGGTGATGAGGCTGCACGAGGCCTGTCCGGGAATGGAGATCGTCATCACCGCGGGGAACCACGACAGCGCGTCAAAGCACGAGGTCTCACGAATATTATGGGAGACCCAGAAAGTGAATATGATCGGTTCCGTGGACAAGGACAATCCGGACAAGCTGATCGTTGAGGTGGCGGGGAAAGGATTCATAGTCGCCATACCGTACGTGAACGAGAGAAGTATGCCGGAAGGATTCTGTCAGAGCCTGTTGGACAAGGTTGCCGAAAGGAACACTGGAAACCTTCCTGTTGTCATTTCTGCCCACACGACAGTGGCCGGATGCAACTACACCGGACACGAGGATATTCGTGAATTATCCGTGGGAGGGATTGACTCCGTCGGGCTGGAGGAGTTCGGCGAAGGGTACGACTACATCGCGCTCGGACATATTCATAAGCCGCAGACAATCGCTGGTTCCGGGGGAAGGGCGCGCTATTGCGGCACGCCGCTGCCGGTAAGTTTCGACGAGTCTTACGGGCATAGTGTGTCGGTCGTGGAGATCGCCTCGCACGGGGCGGCCCCGCAGATCCGGGAGGTTCCGATAAAGACCAATTGTCCGCTGGTGAATATTCCTTCCTCAGGTTTCGGGAAATGGGATGAGGTTAAGGAACGACTGAAAGATTTTCCTAAGGACAATCCGGCGTATATCAGGTTGAATGTCGAGGTCGAGGATAGCCTTCCGCCTGATGCGGTGGTCGAGGCCAGGAATATTCTGAGTGGCGGCCTGGGACTTTTCTGCACGATAAACGCTCGCCGGGCAGCCTCTGGAAAGTCGGATCGTAAAACCCTTTCAGTGTCGGAATTCCGGGCTATGGAACCGCTTGAGGTCGCGCGGCTGTACGCCGAGGACACCGGAATAACGTTCACGGACGAACTGGCGGAACTGTTCCGTGAGGCGGAGAAGGAAATTAGGAATGATGTAAATGAATAATTTAGACTGACTTATGAAAATACGAAAACTAACGATTCACAACATCGCGTCCATAGAAGACGCTGTGATTGATTTTGACAGCAAGCCGCTGTCAGACTGTGATGTGTTCCTTATCACCGGCAAGACCGGGGCTGGGAAGAGCACGATTCTGGACGCAGTCTGTCTGGCGTTGTACGGGGACACGCCAAGGCTGGCCAATACGCAGATGGAGGGCAGCTCCGCTGATCAGGGGGATGATGTCAAGGTTGACAGTCCGTCCAGACTTCTTAGGCAAGGGGCAGGGAAAGGTTATGTAAGACTTGAGTTCAAAGGAACCAATGGGGTTGATTATGAGGCTGAATGGTCGGTAGCCCGAGCAAGGGAAAAAGTGAATGGCCGGATACAGAAAAAAGAATGGATCCTCCGAAACTTGGATTCCGGGATGATTTACAAAAAGGATAAGGAGGTGAGCGCGGAGATCGCCTCTGCCGTCGGCCTGAGTTTCAGCCAGTTCTGCCGCACCACGATGCTGGCTCAGGGTGAGTTTACCAGATTCCTGAACAGCAAGGACAACGAGAAGGCCGAGATTCTGGAGAAGATCACCGGTGCGGACATCTACACGAAGATCGGAGCCAAGGTCTTTGAGATCACAAGGCGGAAGGAAAAGGCTTCGGCCGATGCCGAGGAAAGAATCCGGGATATCAGGATCCTTTCTGATGAGGAAAAAGACCAGAAACTCAAAGAGAAGGAGGACAAACTGGCCGAGGCGGAATCCGCCCGCGCGGCAAGGAACGAGTGCGGTAAGAAAGTGGACTGGCTGAAGCAGGAGGCAAGATTGAAGGTTACGATTGAATCTGATTCCAAAGCTGTCGCGGACAAGGAGGCGTTTGTAAGTACTGATGAATATGTCGCCGAGGAGAACCTTGCCGCCTCGTTCAGGACTACGGAGGCGGTGCGTGGAAATCTTGAAAACCAAAGTAGAGAAGAGGCGGCAGCAGCGGAAGCCAGGACAAGAATCTCCGGATTGTCGGAGAGATACCGGTCGGTAAAAGGTGGATTGGCTTTCCTGAGTGACGAGGAGAAGAGGCTAGCCGGGGAAAAAGCCTCCGTTGACGCGGAGTTGGAAAAGGACGCTCCTTCGCAGCCTGTTCTGGAGAAGGAGCAGACCATCGCGGGGAACATCGGTGTCATCGAGAGCGGGCGGGAATATATTCGTGAATCAGAAGCCAAACTATCGGTTCTGCGGTCGGACTTGACGGAAAGGTCGCTGGCGTTCGAGAAGGCGAAAGAAGCGGAGAATGCCGCAGGAAACGGGCGGAGACTTGCCGAGGAGGCGCAGAAGAAGGCCGAGGATGCTTTGGCCGAGTCGAACGCCGTGATGGTCCGTAAGGAGATCGGAGACCTGAAGGAAAAATCGGTGGACATCAAACTGGCGCAGGATCGGTTGTCGCTTTTGGAGCAACAGATCGTAAAGCGTAATGAGGAAGCGCAGGACATCGCTGAGAAAGAGAAGGCGCTTGATGCCAAGATCGCGGAACAGGACTCTTTGGCCAAGGTCGTGGAGTCAGATCGCATTAAGTTGGAGTTCGCTGATAAGGTCTATAGGATGCAGAGCAGTACGGTTGAAGACACTGTCAAGGCTATCCGCAACAACCTTCAGGTAGGGGACCTCTGTCCTGTCTGTATGCGGGAGATCGAATCGGCACTGCCGACAGACCTGGATCTTCAGAGACGGCTGGCTCCGCTTGAGAGAACCCGCGAGGAAGCCAGGATCATATACCGTAATGACAAGGATCGTTACGATCGTCTTGTGGCTGAAATTGTTGCGGAGTCAGAGCAGTTGCGCAGACAGAAATCCGCCTTTGAGAATGACCGTAGTGTGGACCAGATGACGGAATCCGTGAGAATGGCTGCCCAGAAGTGTGGTTTGACGGCCGTTGATGATGGCACACGGGCGGCGCTTGAGGCGAGGTACCAAGAAATAGGCCTGCGTTTGTCAGAACTTGCTGAAAAAGAGAAGGTCTGCGCCGGCCTTGAAAAGGATGCCGATGATGCTCGCAGAGCAAGTCTCGCCGCCAGGGATGCCGTGGATAAGGCTGTTGCAGCCCGTGTCAAGGCGGAAAGCGAAGTCCAGTCCAAGAAATCCGAAATCGAGAGGGTAGAGGCCCTTGTCTCGGACAGAATCAAAGCCGTTTCATCGGCAGAGCAGGCGGTCGGAGGCATTCTCGCCGGCTCGTCTTGGGAAGAAAAATGGAGCGCGGACACCGGAATATTCAAAAAAGAGCTTTCTGAGGCGGTTCGTTCGCATCGGAAGCGTGTGGAGCGTTCGGAGAGTCTGGTCAAGTCGGCTGATGAGTTGAGGGCAAGGATGGGCGTGGTGCAAGGTATGGTTGCGGCCATAGAGGAGATGATGCCGTCGTGGAAAGAACTACCGGCGGTGGAGGCAGCGAATATTTCTGGTTTGTCAGGAGAGGCGGATTCGGTCAGGAGCAGCTTGATTCTTGAGAGGCACAAACTTGCGCGGGCCGAGGAAAACGCGAAGGCGGAATCCTCCAAGGTCGAGGCGTTCCTTTCGGAGCATTCTGAATATGACAGGGCTGCGCTGAAGGCTCTTTCTGAATACTCTGTCGCGGTGATTTCCGAGATTGAGCGTAGGCACAGAGAGGCGTCTGAAAAGTTGGCCGCGGCGAAGGTCGCTTTGGAAACGGATCGGAGGAACGAGTCTGAGCATCAGTTGAATAAGCCTTTGCTTGCGGACGATGACACGGTGGAAAGTCTGGAAACATTGTACAAGAGTAACGATGAGGCTATGTCAAGAGCCACGACTGAGGCGGCTCTTTTGGCTGAGGCTCTGAGGCAGGATGAGGAGAACCGTGAGAAAGCCGGTAAGTTGAGGGAGGCGGCCGACAGGCTCCGGGAGGAATATGTGAAGTGGAACACTCTGAATAACTTGATCGGTGACAGCGCTGGCAAGAATTTCCGCAAGATAGCCCAGAGTTATGTGCTTGACAGCCTTGTGAAGGCGGCGAACATCTACATGAAAGACCTGACCGACAGGTATGTCCTCAAGGTCGTGCCGGGAACGTTCGTCATCGAGGTCGAGGATGCCTATCAAGGCTACGTTTCCCGTCCGGCCAGCACGATTTCCGGCGGAGAGAGTTTCCTTGTGTCCCTTTCTCTGGCCTTGGCGCTGTCCGACATCGGAGATGGCCTTTCTGTCGGTACCCTGTTCATCGACGAGGGCTTCGGCACCCTTTCCGGCGAACCTCTCCAGAATGCCGTGAACACGTTGAAGACCCTCCGTATGAAGTCCGGCAGACAGGTGGGCATAATCAGCCACATCGAGGAGCTTCAGGAGAAGATTCCGGTCCGCATAGAAGTCAACCAGAACGAGCGCACGGCCACGAGCACCGTGACCGTGGTCTCCTGATTGGATTGTGTTTTTAATATTTATAAGGAATATGCCACTGAACAAAAATGCCATAGCAAGGTACCGCCGATTGGACGCTTGTTTGAAAGACCGTAGCCAGAGGTACTACATCGAGGATCTGATCAGAGAATGCGGCGATGCGATCCGGACTTCGGATGACCCGGAAGTGACAGTCAGCAGAAGCCAGGTGTTCGCTGACATAAAGACTCTGATTGCAGAATATCCCGGCGCGATAGTCAAAGCGAGAGGGGAGCGGGGACGTGTATATTATCGGTATACGGACCCTGGTTTCTCGATAAACAATCGGCCTCTGTCTATAGATGAGGCCAAGATGATCCGTGACACGATCAAGATGCTCGGCCGTTTCAAAGGTCTGCCGCATTTCGATGTGTTGGAAGATGCTGCCAAGCGCTTTGAAGAGTTTGGCTTGACATCAGGGAGTTTGGATTGTGTGGGATTTGAAAGCAACGAGGAACTCGTAGGGTTGGACAATTTTTGGGGCCTCTTCAAGGCTATAGAGGGCAGACAAGTGCTGAATATAAGATATTCACCTGCTTTTGATAAGGAGGAGGATAGAATATTCCATCCGTATTATCTGAAACAATACAACTGCCGTTGGTACCTGCTCGGCTTCGATGTGAAGGTGCAGGCCATCAGGAACTTCGCATTGGACAGGATAAGAGGATTTTCTGTCGCGGATGGCATTGAATATATTCCTTATAATGGTAGCTTTGAGGAATATTTCAAAGATGTGGTGGGCGTGACCATCATGGAGAATGAGCCGGTTCAGGACATCGAGTTTCTGGTCTATGATGTGAAGACCTTCAATTATCTGACAACGAATTCATTTCACCCAAGCTTGACGATCCTGAAAGGATTCTCTGAGGATGGACCGGCCAGAATGAAAGTCTCAGTCCGTCCGAACTGGGAGCTTGACGCCGTCCTGCTAAAGTACGCCGACAACATCCGCGTCGTCTCCCCGGAACCGTTCCGCCAACATTTCCTCGCCCGTGTCAGAAAAATTCTTGAACGGAATGAGTGATTATTAACTTTTAAAAAGTAAGCATCTTGCATCTGTAGGTGTAAGATGTTTTGTAGGCTGTCTCTATTCCATAGGCCTGCGAAGCGATTTGCATTGTCACGTGCTCATTGGCATTGCAATAATCCTTGTTTATGATGTGGTAACCGGTCGGACGTGGTTTCAGGATAAATGTTCCCTGCTCATTCTCATTGCTGTACCGTAGTCTGCCATCATCACCTGCCACTACAGAAAACTTCGACTGGACTCCGGAAAGTGAGATACGTCCGGAGTTCTTGATTGCTATGTCTCCTTCTCCGGACTCGTCCTCAGGACTAACGTCCGCGAATATATGTGAGATCTTCCTTCCATCGAAAAGGGATCTTATCGCCGACGGCTAATAGGTGTCATATCCCTCTTCGAGCGTTGACGGGCAGAAGTTTAATCTGTTCATGCTTCGATGGTTTTGACTGTGATAGCTCCTATTGTGTCAAATGCGCAGGTCGCCAGCATTATCCCGAAGTCATCCTCCGGGTCTATTCTGAGAAGCTGTGACTGAATTTGCCTGTTCTCTCCTTCGGAAAGCATATTCGCAAAAGCCGGAAAGAGATATTTTGAGTGATATGGCTCATTCCTGAGAGGTAAGGTAAGGCTCACCGGCTCGGCATTTTCTCCAAGAAGATACGCTCTGTCGTAAGTGAATGAATATTCTTTATTGTCATCCTCCTGAAGTGTCCCGCATTTGATTCCGTGCAGGAATATCTCGCAAAGTCTCATAATCTCAGCCCTTTAATTTCGTTGCCATTTCAAGTCCCAACACCTCGCATATTGACAGGTAAGTGGAGATCTTAGGGTCTCCTTGCCCTCTTTCCACCGCCACGACAGTGTTTGTGCTGATCCCAGCGAGATCCGCAAGCTCTGTTTGTGTTATCTCAAGAGCCTTCCGTCGTTCTTTTATCTGAACGCCAATCCTCTTCATTTTTTTTCGCAATGTGTTGGTGTTATTCGGTAATAATAGCGATTATTTGCTGGAAATGCAAACGAAATCGTAATGTAGTGTGAATTTTGGCGAAATCTGCAAGGTGGTTTGTTGATTTATCTGTACCGCGTCACAGCACAATGTTTTGTTCTCTTCTTAACCTGACTGGAGCTCCGTTATTCCAAATGGGTTAGGCTGGATTGAGTTGAGTTTAAAAATGCGCCGATTGCTAAATTGCTTATAGTTAAAGAAATATGTAATACTGGCAGTCAGAATGGAAGACCAACGTTTTACAACTGATTGATAGCCACTTGGTGGTAGTCCACGGCTTTATTATTAATGTTTTATGGAATCGTACGCGCTCTGAGCCGAAAAGATCTCAAAGAAAAATGATTCAGGTTGCGTTTTGCTGGTGAATTACGTATTATGGGTGTAAACATATGGAGAAACTATGAATATGATGACAATGAGACAATTGATGGAAGCACCGCCTAAAACACAGGAATATGTGAATCCCACAGTGACATATTCAGGAATAGGAACCGCTAACGAAGCGGATGAGATCAAGGCGTTTGAGCGGAATGTCCCTTTCCTTGTCGAGAATAAAGACCGCATCGGTCTGATGGCAGGATTATCTGCCCTTTGTGTGCCTTTGCCCTCTTATGGCATAAAGGGACGGATAACGCTTGGCGCATTGGCGAGACTGTGGCGAAACCCGGAAAGCGGTTTCGTCTGCAAGTGCCCCTGCGGCGCCGATGCTTATGTGTACTCCTGTTCCGCCGACCCTCTTGCCGGCACAGTAAACGATTCCGTCTATTGCCCCGCCTGCGGCAAGTTTTCGGTCGTTCCTCGTCTAGGACAATGATTGTTTATAATCGTAAACAGCCGATAAATGTAGCTGGCTTCATTGTCTGCAATAGTATGCGATTGGTTGGAAGCTTACCATTTAGGAGTCCCTTGTCCAATGCTAATTTACGTAAAGTATGGATGCTTTCTTAATTCTCCCATAGGTTTACACCGTTTTGACTTTCATGAAAGTTGCGGTAAACTCTTTGCATTTACGCATATCCTGTCTTGACGATGCGATAGAGAAGGGACTGTATTTTTCAAATATGTCAAGACCACGCCCGAGTGTAATTGTCCATCCAGTATCTGTCTTGATACATCTGTCATGGAAATCTCTGAACTTATATGAAAATTCGATGCCATATGAGGCAAGGTCATCCTTGATGTCATCAAGCTTGTCTATTAATTCCGGTATCTTGTCTTCTTCTTCATTGGTGACAAGGTTGAGTTTCAAGTCATCGACAGGACGGGAGTTAATGAGCATCAGGGCAAATTCCATAAAGTTCTTGATTTGCCATGGTGCGCGTATGTACGGATCTTCCACTGTTATTACATTCGAACCCTTCATATAGTGTGCGAATAGCTTTTCGTAACTGACACCGGTCTGCCCCAATCTGAATGTCATGCTCTTCTCTTGCAGAGCCGGTATGCGTGGGCGTTTTGTGGGGTGATTAGTTGTTACCCATCCTGTATTGATAACTCCTGGGGAAGAGTTCCCATCGGCATCGGTGGTGTAAGGTTCATTCATATTATCAGTCGTGGTTGAGAGTTCCCTTACAATCTGGTTGCTGACTTGCTCCAGAGTCTCCACGTCGACTTCGAGACCAGTCTTCAAGTTGATATACTTAAATTTCGCAGGTTCTGTTCTGAACGTCTCATCAATGACATACAATTGGTCTTTAACACGTTTGCGGCTTTCAGCGGCGAAGTCAACCAATTCATAAGCTTCCTGATCTGTCATTTTCCCATCAGGATAGATGATCTTCATCATACCTGAAAATGTTTTACGAATGGCTATATGGTCACGTTCAGATAAGGAACCGTCAAATTTTGCGTAATCATTGAGTACTGCGGTGCGGTCATCGTTACGCATGGCATGAAGAACAGCTGCTATGTAGTCTGTGATAAGGCCATATCCATTGGAGAAACTGTTTTTCTTCAACATCTTGATCTCCCAACCAGGGTTGTACAGATGGATTCGGTCGAGGAATGCACCTTTGATGAATGAGGTAGGAATGCTCTCAAACAGATGGCTGTTCTTTAGCATATATGGAACCGTGTGTTTTGTGTTGCCCACGAAAGTCATGGATGCGCTTGCCTCATGTGTTCCCTTACCACGGTTGAACGACTTGTTGGCAAGATAGTTTTGCATAGTGTCTATGAGCACGGCATCCACATTGCGCCCTTTCTGCTGCTCAAACTCATCCCATGCCACGACATCCCAATAGCCGACAAGTCCAAGGATTTCTTTGTTGCCTTGAATCTTCACAAACAGCCGAGCACTGGTCACATCGCCACCGCTGACAAGCACACCGTATGGCGATAACTCTTGGAACACATGCGATTTGCCGGTACCTTTGGGTCCCAATTCTATGAAGTTGAAGTTGTTTTCAACATGAGGGAGTAGACGGGCCAACGTAATGAACTTCTCCCGACGGTTCATAACATCAGGGTTCAGCCCCACAGTGTGCATCATGAAATCAATCCATTCATCCGTGGAGAAGTTACTGCGCTGATCTATGTATTCCAGAATGTCGATGTTTGAAATCTGAATAGGTTTCAATGTCTGGATTTCCCACCTCACCTTGATGTTCTCACCACTGATGTAGCCAAGTGTTATGATGCACCACACCCCGTTGCCACTTAGCAGTTTGGGATTTTTTCGCACATAGTCTGTACCAATAGGTACTCCTGTCAGTCCAAGATTGGCGAATGATGCCTGGTACTCATCGTCCTTTTCGTTCAGAACAACCGTCACCTTGTCTATGATGCGGTGCTTGCCGTTCTCGCGAATGAGTCCCTTTACGGATTCCGCCTCTGCACGGTGAACATAGTTGTTTTGTATGACTTGTTTAACCTTTCCCAACCCTTCCTCGATGACTTTCTCGTCATCACTGGCGCAATACTGCCCCAAGAGGTATTCCAAAACGTATGTAGGCACTGGCAGACCGCCCTTCACAAGGAAAGCCAAGTCTTTCCTTACCACCTTACCTATGAAGCAATCCATTATTTTCTGTTGCAAATCCATAAATTAAGAAGAATAAATTAGAAACCAAAATCATTTTCTATCAATGTGTTGTTTGTCACATTCTCCTTTATAATAGGATTCAACTCGTCCGTTGCGTCAAATACCTTCAGTTGCAGCACCTTGGCATCAACATTCTTGTTGAGCGTGAGGTCTACCTGTATTTTCCTGTTATCCAAAGACGCATCTGTTTTGTCGAGAGTGATGTCCTTGATTGGCGTTACTGGCACATCGTTATGATACAAGGCTACCCTTATGAGTCGTTCCTTCATATCCATAGACACTGCCTCCGCCTGAATCAATTTAAACCTCAGGCGCGAAGCCTGAATAGAAAGTTGCCTGTCAAGAATCATCACGTTCACTGGCTGTTTGCTGTCTGTTCTTTCCTGCCTGCTTGTTATAACTGGTATTATCAATTCCTGCAATGCCGCACCACCATGTGTGAACATATAGCCTCCCGAAGGAGCATTAAATCTATTGGTTCCTTCTGGTACTGCCACCATCACGTCATCGACATTCACCATGCCCGACACCTCCCTTAGGGGGAATTTCACTACACCCAGCACCTCGTCTTTCGTTTTTGTGAGATAATAGCGCGTACTACGCTCCAGGCAGTCCTCTTCTATCTTGTGTTTATCCTTGTCGGCAAACACAATGTCGTTGAACAAGAAGCCGTGGTCACTTGTCACATACACCTCTGTAACATTATAGGACGCATGGATTTTAGGAATCATTGTTGCTAACTCCTTGATGGCCTTTCTGCAACTCTGCACTATATCTTCCGAACTTCCTTTATGCCCTACCTTGTCAATGACATCATGGAATATATAAACAAGTGAGTGCTTGAAAATTTCTCGGTTTTCATCTTGATTGTATTTGGCAACATCCTTAAAGTCTACACAAAGTGCACCGTCGCGATAGGCTTGCAGATGTTCCGAGCGTTTCTCTATATCATTAAGAATGCGGTCATCTACTGCTAAGTCTTGTTCCTCTCCTTTTCCATTAAGTTTGAGTTCTCGGTATGGGAGCAGTGACGGCTTGCAATATTTCGTTTCCGATGGAAGCATGGCAAGGGCTGGTTTTAGACTTGCTATATGCTTAGACTTAGCCAATTCGCCAATGAGCTCATGCGCAACCTCATATCTGAGTGCATCGCTTACAATCACCACTACCTTCTTTTGTATTGGCTTGATTTTCTCGTCATAGAAATTGTATTGGCGCAACAGATGAACCTTGTTCATTCCGCCTGTTTCTTTCAAACATCGTGTCCACTCCAGGTTAATGCGGTTGCAGAGCTTGCTGTAGTTTCGGTCAAGACTCAGCTTCACCTTCTGTACGGTGTCAAACAACTCGTATGTGGGGTCTATGTCAAAGTACGTTTCGTTGGCCAGACGGTAGTATTGGTCGATAAGGCTATAGTCCGACTCGTATCTCATCACATATTCATCGGCAGTATTGAGTGTCAGCGAACCGAGCGAGAGAGCTTTCTCGTAGAGCTTTGCCACAATGATGGCATAGTCCATCACAGCAGTCAGCATCGAGTTATCGCTGTGTTTCAGCATCAATTCCTCTATTCGATTGATTACTTTTATAGGCTCTGTCTCAATCTTTTCTTCAAAGAGGGTCTTTATGATAGGCAAGCAAAGAGCTTCCGGCACATAATAGTAGTTGGCATCTGTGCCATACCAGCGTATGATGTCTGCATTGCGCACTTCTCTCCCTAATTCATTGAAGAGTTCTGTGAGTGCTTCTGTTGTTTTCTCATTGCTGAGAGCCAGTTCCAAGATGCGGTTCATATGCTGCAAGGCTACGCTGTCCGTTATCCTTGACTGCCTGTAGTTGTCGGCTGCGGGCGGAGCAAGGTTCTGTATGATGGCATTGTATTTGAACACTTTCACTATCTGAGCCACCTTTTCCTTCACCGCATCATTGTACGACACGCCAAACACGTCGGAAATATGCTTGTTCAATGCTTCTTCGGCATCCTTGCAGCCACGCAGCCTTACATAAAAATCCCTTTGCTTAGTGTCCTCGCTCTTTCTGCCAAGCAACAGCGTTCTCAATATAATCGCATCCCATTCCAAGACACTACGTGCCCCCATAAAGTTGCTTATGAAGCCACGCAGCATAATGTCGTATGTGATGCTGCCGTCTTGATAATAAGGCTTGAAAAAACTAAGCATCTTGCTCGACAGCAAAGAGATTACATTCCTTTCCACAAACCTTACTAGCCGGCTGTCATTGTTTGGCAGTCCATATTGCTGCATGAATGCCGCATAGTCCTGACTGTGATACTCCATATTGGCTGTAAGCACATCCATAAGCGGGAACAATGCCTGTAGCGATTTCTTCCTTAATGGGCTTTCTTGATGACAGTAGATGATGACTTTGTCATTTAGCCAATCATTGTCAAGGCGATATTTGGTAGTAAACCAATCTCCTTTGAAGTCTACATACCGATAGCCCGATATCCATTTGGCGCTTTCAAGTTCGGCAGTCGTAAACATATCCACGGAGTCTTGGAATATAAACAACACCCTTAACTCTGTGTTGCGATCGAAATATTCGTATATTTTTTTCTGTAGTTCACTCATCGCCTTTACTTGATTCTTTGTAATACATCACCAAACTTGGCATAGTTCACCACTACGCCATCGTCCAGGTCGAAAGCTATCTGCTCGTCTGCCACCTCGTGTAGGCGGTCGTGATACTCACGGCACTCGGCTATCTGCATGGCAAGGCGGTCCAGATCTCTGCGCTCAGCGGCATTGAGGTTGGCAGCGTTGGCCTCCATCTCGCCTTGCTTCTGCACCAGCCACTCTATATACGGCAGCAGATATTTGGTGCGAACGCGCTCGGCGGTGTAAGGAGTCATGCGATGCATGTAAGCGAGACATTGGAAGGCGCCCTTCTTCGATCTGAACAGCCAGTAGATAGGGCGGTTCTGGTACATCTTCTTGTGATACTTCCAAAAATCCTTCACGAAGTAGTCGTCTATGCTCTTGCATAGGGCAGCCTCAACGGTATTGAGGTTCTCCACCAGTTTGTCCTCGCCCATCACCACGGCGAGCCATTTCTTGAAGCGTACGGTGGCGTTGTCGGCAAAGTCAGTGTTGGATGGCATCAGAGGTATGATGCCATCATCGTCTATCTCGAAGCGAGAGCTTGGCACCATTGCCTCAAACTCCTTCACGCCGTCGCCTTGGTTGGCGAGGATGAGTCCAGGCTTGTCAATAGAATAACGTCCCATCATACAACCTACGGCATAGCTGATGAGTTGCTTTATCAACACATCATCATGCCAAACAAGGTTATTGTCATTTATCGTTATCTCTCCTTGTTGGAGGATGGTGATTTCATCGAGAGGAAGATCGGGGGGAAGCTCGTCTTCGAGGCCGTAGATGCTGATGAACTGGCGGTTGAGTTCTTCCTCGTTCTTGTGGAGTTGCATGAACTTATGCTCCCATTTCTGCTTGTATTGCTCCATGCGCCACTGCAAGCTGTCGAGTTGCTGGGCGGCTGGGTCGATGCAGATACGCTTGCCTGTCTCTTCGTAATGATCCGCTATATAGTTGTTGATGTTGTCCATGTAGGTTTGTTCGTCAATGGACAACAACTCGTTGTGCTGGAAATCCCAGGAGGTTTCGTGGGCATCCCAGTCTTGTTTAGAGATGGCGATGCATATTCTTCCATTCTTGCTGAAATCATGATTGGTAGCAGGCAATTTGATGATATCACCAGCTTGATATTGTTCCCTTGGATTGACAAATTTCCCGATAGAACGAAAAACTTTAGAGTTCATCCATGTTATCAAAGAGTATATGTTATTCTTGTTTGTGGGGAAATATGACATACCTTGGATGTCATATATAAAACCATTTGGAAAGTATCTGAAGAATGGTCCAGAGATAAGTCCCCATGATATGGATGGCAGAAAGTAACATTGAGTGTTTTGAGGGCGTGATCTCAATTTGCCTTTTTCATCTTTGAAATTTTTAATTTCTTTTCCATCTCGTTCCCAGTTGACAACCAACTCTTGATTTCCATACCATTTTCTGCGACTTCCTCCTTTGTTATAAGGGAACCACTTTAAACCACTATCAACTGCACATTGTGTCGACTTTATATTCAGGCCGACTTTGCCATATGAAACTTCTGACCAATATCGAACAAACGTGTCATTGCTTCCCGTTGCCAATCCCTGCTTTGCTTCTCCTATTGATGACAATGGTGGCATGACTGCAAACAATTTAAGGAATGATTTATCTATTATTGTGATGGTGTGTCCCGGCAATCGCAAAAATTCAACTTGGTTGATAGTCTTACTATTATTTTTTAATTTTGTAAATTTATCACATTTTCCCGTGCATGTCAAAGCATCCGAAACATCAATATAGAAGCCCAATGTAGAACGTTTGTTTTTGGTTATACAGAAACAAACGTTTTGCACTACTTCTCCATTCAATTCTTCAAAAGTACGGGCACCCAATAAAACCAACGAATCTATTTTGTTTGTATTAAGAACCAAGTTCCTGATACTTTCAAATGAAGACTTATAAGTCCATGTGTCCATATTTACCATTCCATATTTTCCATTATCTACTAACCTGTTGGAAGCCAAAATCATAAATACAGTGTAAAGGTCATTTTTACCTGCCCGATATTCAGCATTCACATAAGAAGCCAAAACATGGCTCATTTTACCAGATTCCATATACGGCGGATTCATTACTAATGCCGCATACTTTTCTGTCAGCGCAAGAATGATGCGCATATAAGGCATGAGCAAGCGGATGGATGAAGGCACAATATCGCCATTTGCCAACAGCACCTCATACTCCTGTGTACGAACCATCACGGCATTTCGGGTTTGTTCCGAAATGTCGAACTTCATGATGCTGCCGAGCGTGTCGGCATGGTTCATCAGCAAGATGGCATCGGTCAGCTCACGCACCATGTCGCTGTTGCCACCCAAGAGATAGTGAGGAAGCGTCTCTTTGAGATAATCCTCGGCAGTGCGCACGTCGCCTCGTGCAGTTATCGCCTCGGCAATGGGACGCGGCATATCGTAGACACGCGGCATCACCTTGCCGTTGAGGAAACTGTCGTCCTTATGGCAAGCCTTCATCAAGAGGGCAAACGTGGCAAGCTGCTTGGCACGGGGGTCGAGATCGATACCAAGTATGTTTTTGCTGAGGATGCTGCGGATAGCTTGCGAGCGGCTGTAGCCTTCCTCCACATAAAGGGCATAGAGCAAGTCGAAACACTCATTAAGGATATGGCCAGAACCACAGGCAAGGTCTGCCACGGTCAGTTGGGCGAGGTCGTCCATTCGTAGTGTCTCGTCTCCCGACGGCGTGTCAACCAAATAGTGAAGGCTGTCCTTCACCTCGCAATAGGGGTTATTGTCGATATAGATGCGCCCAATGGTGTTCTCCACCATATACTTCACAATCCAATTAGGCGTAAAAATCTGTGTGGCGGGAGCTATGTCATCGGTATCGTACTTGCCTTTCTTGGCAAAAGCCTCGTCCTTACGGTCAGAGATATAGAACTGATAAAGCCAGCCAATAAGTTCGGCAGAACGGAAGTCGTCGTCCGTGATAAAGGCAGTACTATTGAGCATACTCACAAAGCCACCTTCTGCCAATATATTTTGTGGTAGCAGCAACTCCGTGTAGTCGGCGATATTGCCAAAACACTTGTTGATGATGGGATTTTCATGACAGTAAGCTACGATAAGCAAGGCAAACTGCTCGTTGGTTTTGCTGTCGTCGTCCAAAAGCTCCATCAGCTTGCTACGCACATCCTCTGCCATCTGAGGCATACGCCCCTGTCGAGCCTCACTCACAATGACAGGCACACGCACCTCGTCGCTCTCGTATGCCAATACAGGCGATATAAAGCCATGCTTCTGCATGATGCGGATAGCTACGAGACGGTTGAACCATGTATAGGCAGCCTCTTCCGCTACCTGCTTGATGCCGCGAGCGCAGATGTTGCGATAGAGCGACATCCAACGGCTGTAAAAGTCGGTCGACACGGTATCGCCCATAAACACGGCGCCGCCCTCCATCTTCTGAGGCAGCTCCGATGGTTTGCCAGTCTTTAGGTCAAAGCCCATAGCCAGCAAGCGGTTTTTCACGCCCTGCATCAATATGTTTCGAGCTTCGGTAGCGAAGCGTTTCAGTCTGTTAGTGTCCATATAATATAGTCTTATCCTATAATGATGTCATTGTTATCATTTATATATAACATAAGTTCTGCCTTCAGTCCAGCCAAATAGATGTCGATATCAGCCTCAGAGCGCATTGGCTTGGTGGTATGCGTGTTGAGATGCACGATCTTACGCATTCTTGGTTTAGTCTGAGAACCGTCTGAAGCAGGTGTACTGTTCCCGCCATTACTACCAGGCGTTGACGGAGGAGGTGCAGGAATAGCACTGTTGATTTTCTTCATCTCCTCCTCATAGAAAGCACATGTGTCCGCATTGGCTTGAAGTGCATAGAAATTGGTGGTGCTTGTCTTGAGAGAGAGAGTAATGTCACGCTTTGCGAACTTGTCGCGCGGCACGTTCACCTCCTTGGCATACTGTTCCAATTCGTCAAACGCCTTGTTGTAGTTCTCCTTTATTCGGCCAATAAGCCCAGCCATACATTCGCCCAGTTGACCATTCAGCGTGTGCATCATCTTCATATAGGAAGGCATCTTGTTCCAAGGTTCTTCATCTGTATGGATGGCAAGGAGCGATTCTGCCATCTGCTGTTGCTCAGTGGTGAGGAAGGCGAAGTTGTCTCGGTTCTCGTCCAGGAAGTGGCTTATCTTCTTGTAGCCAGCAAACTGGTCGTTGTGGAACATGTTGATGCTCTTGCAGTGGTCGAAGAGGGCGCAAGCCTCATGGCGTGCGACGATGATGGTCTGGAAGAACTGCAGGTGGTCTCTGATAGTGAGCCAACTCTCCATTAGGGTGATTGCCTCGTCAATGGTATGGGCGAATGGGCATCCTCTTAGCTCACGAGATAGGCTGCGGTAACTCTTCAGAAGCGTATTGAGCATACTGTCATCGGTCTCCTTACAGTTGCGAAACAGCTCTGTACTGTCGTTGCTGCCCTTCACCAACATAACGTTGAAGATGTGTTTCCATGCATCAATGAAGTCGTTGAGCACATCCTGCGAGATGGCCTTAGCCTTCTCCACTGTGAAATTGTTGGCGTCACGCACAATGTTGCGGGCTGTTTCCTCACGGCTTATGGTGGGATTGTTGTTGTAGTTGAAGGTGTAGAGATGACGGCGCACCAATTCATTGAGGAAATAGATGGTGGCATAGTCTGACCATCCGTAAGGCACCTTCGAGAACTGGCGCACAATGTCAGCAACCGTCACATCATGAGGCGAGCGGTCAAGATAATCCTTGACTTTCATCTCAGGAGTGCTGAGTGGCATTGATATTAATGACTCTTCTATCGGACGCAGTATCTTTGCCGACAGGTCAGCACCATTTCGGGGAGTCTCATCATTGTCCACGAGTTGTGCAGACGGATAGAGATACTTTATATGGCGGTTGAGCAAAGCCTCGTAACGCTCGGCTTTCTTGGCAGTGCCCGTCTCCGAGTAAGCGTTCACTTCTCCAACCCATTGATTTTCAGTGGGTATTTGGAAGATTC
>OCLH01000028.1_pt1 | contig 23728 bp, 20 predicted proteins | sample 1495891 | NCBI WGS metagenome assembly OCLH01 (sample SAMN03418266, study PRJEB22391) | human gut metagenome | biome: human-gut; feature: organic feature; material: feces | host: Homo sapiens | place: Tanzania | collected 2013-01
AGATGGATGATGTTTCAGGTGCGCGTGGTTTATCGCACCTGGAAGTCCGGAACACCAACAGGACGCTCTGTACCGCGGCCGCTGACTCTTAGGTGTGTGAATATCCTCGCACCTGGAATGCCAACTCGCTGGCTGTCAGATGGATGATGTTTCAGGTGCGCGTGGTTTATCGCACCTGGAAGTCCGGAACACTAACAGAACGCTTTGTACTGAGGCATAAGCCTGAAATTATTTCACATAAGAAACTCCGACATATCCTTGCCGGCGAGGAGGCCGTCACGGATCTCGGTGGAGGAGATGTCCACTATGGGAGCGTCTATGACCTCTATGTTGTAGGAGCGGAGGAGGGTTTCCTCAAGGCTTCTCATTCCGTCTGGGACAATCTCTTCGGAATCAAGGACATAGGGTGCGGGGAAATTCTTGCACTCCTCGATCAGCTGACGCTTGATGCTGTCCACGTCGTAGCCTTTGCGCGGATAGACAGTCACACCATATTCAGAAAGAATTCTCGGAAAATCTCTCCAGCGGCGGATGCTCTGAAGGTTGTCGGCGCCGATGACAAGCGTGAAGTCGTTGTCCGGCTCCCGCTGCTTGAGCGCGTCAAGAGTCCTGATCGTGTAGTGCGGCGGATCCATCCTGAGCTCGATATCGTCCACCCAGACGTGCAGCTCAGGGTGACGCTTGACGGCGGCCACGGCAGCCTCGTAGCGGCTCTCGCCGGATTCGGCGCTGATTGAATCCTTCAGAGGGTTCTTCGGGGACACAACGAGATACACCCAGTCATATTCCTTCTCCCTGGTAAGGTACTCCATTATGGCCTGATGACCGATGTGCAGGGGATTGAAAGACCCCGAGTAGACGGCTATCTTCACGGATTCCTTAGATGAATGTTGAGTAGTTCAGCTTTCCATCGTCAAGAAAGTCCTCGACAACCTTTTCCACCTCGGCGAACGCGGTCTTTAGGTCATCGTTGACAAGCACATAGTCGAATTTCGGAGCGTAGGTCATCTCCTCGGCCGCCTTGGCGACACGCTCCTCGATGGCCTCCGGGGAGTCGGTTCCTCTTTTGATAAGCCTTTCCCTTAGAGCCTCCACGGACGGAGCCTGGACGAATATGGACAGAGCCTTGTCTCCGAAATATTTCTTGAGATTGACTCCTCCCTTCACATCGACATCGAATATGATGACGTGGCCGGCCGCCCAGATCCTTTCTACCTCAGACTTGAGAGTCCCGTAGAAATGATCCTCGTAAACTTCCTCATATTCAACAAAAGAGTCCTTGGCGATCAGCTCGCGGAACTTCTCCGGGGTGACGAAGTGATATTCCTTGCCGTCCCGCTCGGCGCCGCGCGGTGCCCTTGAGGTGGCGGAGATCGAGAACTCCATCTGATCCTTGTATATTCCAAGAATATGGTTGACTATCGTGCTTTTGCCGGACCCCGACGGGGCGGAGAAGATCAATACTCTGTTGCTCATTTGATTTATGAATATTTTCGTGTGTCTGCAAAGGTATCATTTTTTGCGGAAAGTTCAGAATCTTCTGTGAAAATGTGAGGAAATATGCCCGTAATTCTCTCAACCAACGGCCGTACCGGGTGGTTAAACGTTTTAGTAAAATAATTGATTATTAAAAAATTATGTTTATATTAGCCCCCGCTTTGGTAAGTGGCGAACAATAAGTTGCCGCCGAGCAAGATGTTGTTTGTATTTCTTGAACAACTTTTTAAGTAAAGATTTATATACGATTGACAGGTATGTATAATAGATGTTTGACCACTGTCCTTTCGGCTTTGCTGGCGTTTTCCGCTTGGGAGATGCCGGTGCTTTGCGGCGGCGGATACGCCATTGCGCAGACCCAGGACCGGCAGGGGAGACTTGTGAAAGGAACCGTCACCTCGAATGACGGCGAGCCTCTGGCCGGGGCTTTTGTCTATGTGAAGAACTCAAAACTGGGTGTGAACACCGACCTTGACGGGCATTACGAGATAGCCGCTCCGGCGGAAGGAAAAAGCTATGTGCTTGTCTTCCAGTTTCTTGGTATGACCACCAAGGAGTTTACGGTCTCCGGGCCGAAGACCTTGAATGTCAGCCTTATGGAAGATTCAAGCCTTGAGGAGGCCGTCATAGTCGGAGCCTACGGTGTCAAGCAGAAAAAGGAGGATATGATCGGCAGCGCCTTTCAGGTCAACGCCGACGCTCTCAAGGACAAGCCTAAGGCCAGGATTGACAATATCCTGAACGGACTTGTGCCGGGACTCCTTGTGGAGAGTAATACAGATGCCGCCGGTTCGACAAGAGGCCGTCTTAATGTAAGGGTCCGCGGCAACGCCTCCCTGTCGGCTTCCAACGAGCCGCTGTGGATAATTGACGGTGTGCCTACCTATACGGGTGGAAGAACCAACCTGATGCCTGGAATGTCCACCTCTGTCTCACCTCTTTCATTGATCGATCCCAACGACATCGAGAGCATCACGGTTCTCAAGGACGCTGACCAGACCACGATCTACGGAGCCAACGGCGCGAACGGAGTCATCCTTGTCACGACCAAGAGGGGAGTGGCCGGGAATATGCCGCTGAAGGTATCGGCTACAGTCAATTATGGAGTGGCCGCACCTGACAAAAGCACGATGGTCAAGGTGATGAACGCCTCGCAGTACCTTGAGGTGGCGAAGGAAGCGTGGGTCAACGGCGGCAACAAGATGTCCGACTTCCCTTACCAGGACAACGACTACAACTCCTACAGCACCACCTCGACCGATTGGTTCAATGAATATATAGGGTTGGGTTCGACGCTTTACGCCTCTCTGTCCCTCTCGACCGGAACAAAGAAGGCCAAGACCTACGTCTCAGGGTCGTATTACCGCAACGAGAACACAGTCAAGACCGACGAGTCCCAAAGGTTCTATCTCAGGATGAATCAGGACTATGACCTCACCGAGCGTCTGAAAATGGGCGTTTCGCTTATGGCGACCTACAACAACGATGATCTTTTCCCTCTCAGCTATGAGTATCTGGAAAACCTTCCGATCTTCTCTCCGTACCTGGAGGACGGCAAGACCTACAGGCTTTACAACAAGATCTGGAGCGACACGGGCAAGGATTTCATAATGAAGAAGTTCCTCGGCAACAAACTGCCGAACAGGGAGTACAACGACAACATCCAGAACTCCCTGAAGACCATCGGCAACTTCAAGCTGGACTGGACCATCATCGACGGCCTCAAGTTATCAAGCGTGTTCGGGGTCGAGTACCAGCACCATCACGGAAGTCTGTACTATTCCCGTCAGACATTGGCCGGGATGCTGGACGGCAAGCCTGTCGGAGAGTCCCGCAGGGAGGACGCCACCTATTTCAACTGGACAAACACCAACAAACTGGACTTCTCCAAGAAGTTCGGAAGGCACTCCGTAGGCGTTTACGCGGGTCTTGAACTTCATCATTCCGGCTACAACACCGCCTACGCCTCCGGTTCGGGCTTTATGAACGACCACATCAAGGAGATCAGTTATGCCGAGAAGGACACTCGTACCGGCGGCAGCTCGGCCTCGGTCTCAAGGACGATGTCCTATTTCGCGAGGGGAACATATTCCTACGACTCACGGTATTATATTTCCGCCAACTTCCGCCGTGACGGCAACTCGTCTTTCGGCAAGTACAAGAGATGGGCGCGGTTCTGGTCGGTAGGCGCTTCCTGGAACATCCACAAGGAGGCGTTCTACGATGTGGACTGGCTGAAGGTGATGAAACTCAAGGCTACCTATGGCACGTCCGGGAACTCCAGGATCGACACCTCGGTCGCCGCTGGGGCATATTCCTACGATGATTCCTATTCTTACATCGGTGTGACCGGGGCCACGCTTTCCACCGTGCCGAATCCGGGTCTTTCCTGGGAGACGACCAGAATGATCAATCTCGGTCTGGACGCCCAGATCGGCAGGGTACTGGATGTCGAGGTCGAGTACTACAACAATGTCACGAAGGATCTCCTCAGCAGGATCTATGTCTCCAGGACAATCTCGGATGACAGGATCTACGCTAACGTTGGGCGGATCAGGAACTCCGGATTCGAGATCAACCTTACCAGCCACAACATCGCCCGCAAGGATTTCGAGTGGAACACGACGCTCAACTTCTCGCGCAACTCCAACAAGATCCTTGAATTGTACAATGGCATCCAGACCGGGTTCACCAACAGTGTCTGGAAGGAAGGCTATGACTCAAACACTTGGTACCTTGTGCGTTGGGCTGGTGTCGATCCTGCGGACGGAATGCCGATGTGGTACGACAAGGATGGGAATCTGACAAAGACATATTCCACAGACGACCGTGTGGCGGACAAGAGCGCGACACCGATCGGTTTCGGAGGGTTGATCAATAATCTCACGTACGGGAACTGGTCGCTTTCGTTCCAGATCAACTATGTGATCGGAGGATATTCACTTCCGACGTATGCCTCAAGGTTCATCAAGGATGGCTACGACATCACCTCCGGCAACCAGGCTGTCGAGGTCTATTACTACCGTTGGACGACTCCAGGCGAGGCTTCCCGGTACCCGATCGCGTCGCAGAAGACAACCAGTTCGGCAAGGTACTCGACAAGGTTCCTCTACAGCAAGACGAACTTCAACCTGAGCAATCTCACCTTGTCCTACAGGTTGCCCAAGCCGGTGATCTCCAAACTGAAAGTGGAGGGGGCGACCGCCACGCTGATCTGCGACAACCTCTATCTTTTCACTCCGGGCCAGAGCCGGAAGTACAACTCGTACAAGACTCTCAGCAACGGCTACCCTGTGACCAGGACCATCACCCTTGGCCTTAACGTTTCATTCTGATGACAGCGCTATGATGAAGACAATATATTCAAAGATAATGACTTTGGCCGCCGTGGCCACGCTTTCGGCCTCCTGCGACTTCCTTGAGGTGGAGCAGGTGGGCAAGAGCGACATTGACACCTATTTCTCGGAAGTCTCGGCTCTTCAGCCGGCCCTGAACGGATGCTACCACCTGTTATATTCATTCTACGACAGGGAGATGCTGGCCTATCCGGAGGTCGCCGGCGACCTTGTGGATCTTTCCTCCAACAACGCGACCTGGACGAACCAGTACAATTTCATCTCCACCTATCTTGAGGAGACGACGGCTGTGGGGTACATCTGGAAACTGGGATATTCAGTCATCCAGAACGTGAACTACATCATCACCTACGCTCCCGAGTTGAGGAAAAAGTACCCTGACAGCGCTTCCGTGATCGACAACATCCTGGCCCAGGCCTATTTCCTGCGCGCACTGACGCACCTGGACATCTGCCTCACCTACGCCCAGAACTACACGTACACATCTGACGCGTCGCACCTCGGCATCCCTGTGATGACGAGCATTCCGGTCGTGACCGACAAGATGAGGCGAAGCACGGTGCGGGAGGTATATTCCCAGATCATCGCCGATCTGGAAAAGGCTCTCTCGACATTCACGGCGGACTATTCTTTCAATGAATATTTTGCCTCTCCGGTTGCCTGCAAGGCCCTTCTGGCCCGCGTCTATCTCTATATGAATGAATATTCCAGGGCCGCCTCCCTGTCCGCCGAAGTGATGAAGGAGTTCCCTCTGACAGCGCGCGAGAAGTACAGGAATATGTTCGTGAACGTGGCGACGCGGGGAGGGGAGTCCATTCTCCGGCTCAATGGGTACGATCACTCGGTCGGATTTCATCAGCGACCTTTACTATTACGAGAGTCCGTCCGCAAGGCCTTCCGCCAAGCTGAGGGAACTCTTCACCGATGAGCGTGACGTTCGTCTTACGCTGTTCCGCCACACCGCGAACAACGGTCAGACCGGCCAGGCGGTGGACTATGATAACGTCTGTATGAAGTTTTATTGCACCGACGAGACGACCAACAAACTGGACAGGCACTTCGATCCGTTCATCCTGAGGTCGTCGGAGATGTACTTGATCAACGCCGAGGCGAATTACGAACTTGGCAACACATCTGTGGCTGCCGATGACATCAAGGCCTTGGAGGCCAGGGCTTTGGGAGTGGATGTCTCGGAGGTTGTGATTGACGCTTCCTCTTTGGAACTGACCATCCAGAATGAGAGGATGAAGGAACTTTGCTTCGAGGGGCACCGCCTTTTCGACATCACCCGCCGTCACGAGAATCTCAGCCGCTCCCGCAACTCGACTTCATCCGTCTTGTTCCTGAAATATCCTGACTACCGTTTTGTCCTCCCGATTCCGTACCTGGAGCTTGAGTCCAATCCGGAGATGGAACAGAATCCTTCATCTAATTGACAATGAATATGAGAAAGAATATATTGCTGATAGCTTTGTCAGCCGTTCTGGCTGTTTCCTGCACGAAGGAACTGCCGCTTTATGACACTCCGTTCTTCAGCATCGCCACCCAGGACGGCGCTTCGACCGCCGTTGTCGGCTCGGATGTCGAGAATGTCAACACCTATTATGTCACGATGAGTTCCGTCTCCCGTGGCGATAACGCTGTCGTTGATTTCACGGTCACTCCTGGCTCAGGACTGAAGGAAGGCGTTGACTATGAGATCGTCACCCAAGGCTCGTCGCTGACATTCCTGCCGGGAATCTACAGGATGCCGATCCGTGTCCGTTGGAAGGAGCATTCGCTGGACGATTCCGCCGACAACACCCTGACCATCGCCCTGACCGGAGGGACGGACGGTTTCTGTCTCGGAATGCCTGGACCAGATGCCAAGTTCAGCAGACTGGTCATCACAAAGAAGAATCTTTACAATTAATTATTAATGGTTTTATCGTTATGAAAACTGCTAAATTTCTGTGCGCCGCGGCTATTGCCGCTTTGACAGCGCTTGTCTCCTGCAAAAAGGAGAATGAGGATCCCGTTATCGTGCCTGATCCTGAACTGACATCCTTCAAGTTTGAACTCGCCAACAATCCGGAGGCGATCAGCTCTGACATCGAGGGTGTGATCTCCGGTGACGCCGTCACGGTGTCTATGATGAAGGCCGCTGACAAGTCCAGACTTGTCGCCACATTCACGGCCAATGAGGGCGATGTTGTCAAGGTCGGTGATGTCGTGCAGGTCAGCGGAAAGACCGTCAATGACTTCACCAATCCTGTGGATTACATCGTCACTAACAGCGACGGCAGCAAGAGTGCTCTCTACTCCGTTTCCATCACGAGCGTGAACGGAAAGTTGGAGCCGCTTGTGACATATTCATCACTGCCTCTTTATTCTGGCGCTGTGCTTCGTGTCAATCCTGTTGATAAGGCTCCGTACATTGGATTCAAGGAAAGAGAGGTCAAGGATTCTGAGTCAGTATCCGCTGAGAAGATGACTGTCGTCAAGTACTCTGATGGTGCTTGGAGCACTGTGGGAAGCGCTGGATTCAGCAAGAATGTGAACAGTTCCCACTATGACTTTGACATCACGAAAGAAGGTACTCCGTATGTGGCTTATGCTAATGCTGAGGTTTCCCCTAAGAATGCCCAGGTAATGAAATATGATGGCGGTTGGAAAGTTGTGGGAGAAGAAAACACAAGCGATATGCTTTCAAATTATGTCGGTCTTGCGGCATTCTCTGACAATAACATTGTCGTGACGCAAATTAACGGTAACGCTAAGAGCACATTCTCTAATCGTACCTTGGTGGCGTCTGTGTTCAATGGATCTTGGAACAATCAGGAAACCAATCTGGCCAAGACCCAGGTTTATGCCAAGGCTTCCTGCAAGGCTGGAGAGACTGCTTATGTGCTCGCCATACGCCGAGGAAAATCGGACGGCGTGAACTATGGTCATGATGTCTTGGCCTATAATGGTGGCAATTGGTCCTCCTTACGCTCAAATTATGTGAGGGAAGGCGCTACACAGACAGGCACCTACGTCTATGATATCACGGCAGCTGAGGATGGATCTGTTTATATTCTCACAGCTGATAACGCGTCCGACGGATCCGCCTATCATTTTGTTGTCGAAAAGTACAACCCTACAACCAAAGATTGGTCTGTGGTCGGAGGCTCTTTCTATCCTTATGTCCACGCTGATTCTCACGACAGGGCTAAGATTGCTGTCGCTCCTGACGGAACAATTTATCTTCTGTATCTGGATAACAAGAGCAATGCGCTGAACCTTACATGGTTCGACTCTGAAACAAAACAGTGGGTAGATCCGTTGCTGGTTGCGAATGAGAAAGCGACTGATCCTTGCATCGCCTTCACGACATCAGGTGTGGGCTACATCGCTTTCACTGACGCCAACAATGCTGAGAAAGTATTCATTTACAGATAGTCTCTGTGCGTTTTTGATGGTGGCGCTGTTCCTTGGGGCGGCGCCATCTTCATATTCACGTCCCTTGAGGGTCGCTTTCGTGGGGGATCCGCAGGCGGACGGAACGCTGCAACTTGAATATTGCCGTAAAACCATCTACAAGGAACTTCGTGAGAGGAAAGACCTTGATCTGGTGATAGTTCTGGGAGATCTGGTGAACGACGATGTCTCGCTTTTGGAACCGACCAAGGCCAGTCTGGATTCCCTGCCTTGCCCTTGGTTCTGTGTGCCGGGCAACCACGACCGTGATGTCTATCCGAAGGTTGACGGCCGGAAGCGGCCCAGGGACATCAGTACCTACCGCAAGGTCATCGGCTACGAGGACACGACTTTCGTCAAGGGCGGAATCCGCTTCATCCTGATGAACGATGTGAGGCTCGGAGGGAAGGAATATGAGGGCGGCTTTCGCAATTCGCAGAAGGTTTGGCTTGACTCTGTCCTGAGGGCGACACCAAGGAATATGCTCGCGGTGCTGTCCGTGCATATTCCCGTCACACAGTTCGCCGCCAAAGATTCCTTGTCCGCCATTCTGTCAGTTCATCCGAATATCCTTGTGATGAGCGGGCATACGCACAAGGTGGAAAGGAAATACCTTCATCTGGAAAATGCCGGAGCGGCCTCTTCCTCTGGTAACGATGCCCTGGATATCCCTGAGGTTCAGGTCGGTGCGACCTGCGGTTTGTTCTGGCTCGGTGTCAAGGACGAGACTGGATTCCCTGCGGCGACGATGCCATGTGGCGCTCCGAGAGGTTACTTTGTGGCAGACTTCAAGCGGAACGGGAAATATTCATTGGCATATAAAGCTGTGCTTAGGGACGATGTCGCCTCGGTCTGGGTGTCGGGTGATTCCACACTCATTGTCAATGTTTTCGGTGGAGCACCGGACGGGCGTGTCTCGGTCAGGATTCCAGGACCCAAAGGGTGGCTGTCTGCTTCCCGTGAGGAAAGGCCTGCTCCTGAAGCCCTTGCGGTCATTGAACGGAACAAGTCAATTCCACGGAAAATCGGAAAGGTGCGTAATCCTGAATATCTTCCGATGAGAAAGACGAATTCTCCTCATGTCTGGTCCCAGGTTCTTGGCTCTGATGTTGATGTTCTCAAGGTCGGTACAGTAAAGATCCGCTACCGTGATCCATTGATGAGATTCACGATTCAGGCCGATGTAAAACGTTGCCCGTAGGCTAATTCACTAAAAATGCTTATTTTTGCAGCCGGGAAAGTTGTTCGTGTTCCTTCCAATGTGAGGAGCCGCTTCTTTCCGGTTTGTTTTTGTCTAAAGAAAGGCGGTTTTGGCAAGGAAAAAGCAAAGTTCTTCTGTTCCGGATCCGGAATATCTTAAAATGCGCAAGGCTTCCCTCCGGCGCACCCATCGTCAGGTGATCTACCTGAACGATAAGGAATTAGCTGCCGTGAAGGAGTATTGTGACCGTTTCGGTGTCAAGGAACGTTCCACAATCTTCCGCGAAGCCGCGATGGAGCGCATCCTTGCCCAGCTGGACGACAGCCATCCGACGCTGTTCTGATGAACAGCGTCGGATTCTCCGACCTTCCTAACCCCCTGCACCCCCTTCCAGGGGGACAAACGGCCTTCCGGCCGGTCGGCAGAAGCCGCCTTGTCGCTTCGCTCCGGAAGTTCTGATGAGCGGCTCTGCACGAACCTCCAGACACGTACGTCGTGCCGCCATATTCATAAAAGCCAGTCACTGGAGTGGCGACGGCTTCCCCGTTTTCGCCACACCATAGGAACTGCCGCCACAATTTTATGTTTTTTATGAATAATTACGTTTTTGTGAGCGATCTTTGTGAACCGTCATATTCAAGTAAACCAGGGACTTGAGACGAGTGTGGCTGCCGGTGGGTGATGTTTGCAGAACTCGCCAAGCCTGAATGAAAGAAGTTGACTAAAACAGCGGACTTGAGCGAAGTGACCGAGAATGTAAACCCATTCACTATGCATCTTCGGATCTGGTACAAAGTGACTGAAGGCAGCGAATATTACAATGTGACTGGCGGTAGCTAATATCATAAAGTGATTGGATGTGGCTAATGTAAAGGTCACCCTCTTTATAAAAGTGTGATTAACAATACATAAAAAACAAGGGTCCTATATAGGAGTTGGCCAACATTTCTCTTATAACGCTGATATTTAAATAATTGCGCACCGTTGATATTCCTGCGCAAAAATCTGTATGTAAAGGACCTAATCTCCATCGTTGTCATATAAGACAAGGTGTGGCGGAAGATCCCGGGCTTATGCATCGGGTGAAAAAAGTGGCTTTCCGCACCCGACTCCAATCAGTGATGTCTCCCCGGGTGTATAACCACCATTTTTTCACCCGGAATAATAGTTGTTTGGATCTGAAACGACAATGCCGCACCTAAGGTTGATGGATGTGAATCAGGAATGACACCTACTGTTCTGCCACAGTTTCCTTCCACTGGCCCGACACTGATGTCTTGTCCTTGTTGGTACACCAGAAGTGCTTTTCCTGTACCAACGGCATCTTTTTGTCCATTTGGTACACCAGTGTCGGCACGATATGGAGGAAGGTAGTCAACTTGTATATATTTCCCTTCATTTATTAATTGGTATGGGAATCCGCGGATCGCGGGTTCCTTTTTCGTTTAGGTGCCCCTCCGTCGCTTCGGCAAGCTCTGCGACCTAAGCCGTTTTTACGAACCATTTCTTTACGGATAGGGTATAAACCGGTCACTGAGCCTGTCGAAGTGACTTGGCGCAAAAATACAAAAACGGCTTTGCGAAACAATCTGCAAAGCCGTTAAATTCGCGGAGAGAGCGAGATTCGAACTCGCGAGCCCCTTTAGGAGGCCACACGCTTTCCAGGCGTGCCTCTTCAGCCACTCGAGCATCTCTCCAATGGTCCGCATTTTTAGTTGCGGACTGCAAAGATAATCAAAACCTTTGAATATTCAGCGTCTGTGACGAATAATTTTCAATTTTCAATCACAGTCTGTCGAAGTTACAGTCTGTCGAAGTTACAGTCTGTATTTCGCAATATTCTGTAGATGAGCAAGTTTTGGAATGCTGCCCTCCTAAACCGCCCGGAACGAATCCGTAACCCCTTGTGAATGAGGAAGTGATGTCCCACCTTTCATTCTTCCTCTTGTGAAACGACTCGGTCGTTGGATCTATGGCCTGGCAAGCCTCACGAATTACAATGTGTTCCTTTTCAACTTCTCGACGTAGGCCTCGATGCGGCGGAGCTCACGAGGAATGGAGATGCTTTGAGGGCAATGCTCGATGCACTGTTTGCAGCCGATGCAGTGGCTGGCCTGACGGACGGACGGGATGGCCCGGTCGTAGCTCACGAGGTAGGCCCGGCGCAGCTTGCGGTAATTCTCCTGCTCGGTGCTCTGGGCGATCTCGCCCTCGTTGACGCATTCGTTGTAGTGCTTGAATATTCCCGGAATATCGACTCCGTAAGGGCAAGGCATACAGTACTTGCAGTCGTTGCAGTTGATGGTCGGGAAGCTGGCCATTATGCCGGCGATCTCGGTGCCGAGGAACTCTTTCTCCTCGTCGGTCAAGTACTTGAAGTCCTTGAATGTGCGCAGGTTGTCCTCAAGATGTTCCTGATAGACCATTCCGCTCAGCACCGTCAGGATTCTCGGGTACGATCCCACGAATCTGAACGCCCACGAAGCGAGTGAGGCTTTCGGATCACGCTCCTTTAGCCTGTTCACGACACTTTCCGCCGGATTGGCCAGACGGCCACCTTGGAGAGGCTCCATAATCACGATCGGAATCTCCCTCTTGTCCAGCTCGTCGTACAGGTACTCGGCGTTGACATTGCGCTGGCCGTCAGCGTGTTTCCAGTCGAAATAGTTCATCTGGATCTGCACGAAATCCCAGTGGTACTTGTCGTGCAGTTTCAGTAGCTCGTCGAACTGCTGTTGGTTTCCGTGGAATGAAAGTCCGAGTTGACGTATCTTGCCTTTCTCTCGGTCTGCCTGAAGCAGATCCATCATTCCGTTGTTCACGAACCTGTCATCGAAAGCCTCCAGGCCTCCACGGCCGAGAGAGTGAAGCAGGTAGTAGTCCAGATAGTCTGTCTGGAGGTACCTGAACGAGTCGTTGTACAGTTTCAGGGATGCCGCTTTGGAATGATCACTGAAGTTGGACAGCTTCGTGGCGATGTAGTAGGAGTTCCTTGGATGTCTGCTGAGTGCATTGCCTACAGCCTCCTCGGAAAGTCCCTGGAGATAGACCGGAGATGTGTCGTAGTAGTTGACTCCGTGAGCCAAGGCGTAGTCAATCAGTTTGTTGGCGTTCTCCTGATCCACGATATCCTTCCCACTCTCGTCCTTCTTCATCGTGAAGCGCATACATCCGTAACCCAGCAGGGAAACCATGTCCCCGTTGCCCGGATTCTCACGCATCTCCATCTTACCGTTCTCCAGCACATCTTCACTGGAACCATCGTCAAGGATGGCCTCGGCTGTCTTCTTAGGGGCGCACGCTCCGGCAAGAGCAACGGCTCCCACGGCCGCTGTCCCTGCACCGGCTTGTTTGAGAAATTCTCTTCTGTTAATATTCTCTTTCATATTCATGGAATTTGTTGAGACCGCTTTTTCTGAATATGTCCCTTCAGAAGGCTTGTCTCAAAGACCGGTTACACATTATGATGAACACTGTACCCATTGACGGTGATGGCGCTTATCGGGCAGGACGGGCAGAGATTCTCGCACGCTCCGCAGCCGATGCACTTCTCCTCGTTGACCGAAGGGATCCTTGGGCTCTTCTCGTCATCAGGATTCTTCCTGACCATCCTGATCGCTCCGACAGGGCAGTGGTGGGCACAGTTTCCGCAGCTGACCCCGTCACGGTTCACGACACAGAGGTCATAGTCCACGCCAGCAGTGCCGACCTTCCATTCGGTTTTCTCCTCAGGAGTGATTTTCAGGATGGCTCCAGCAGGGCAGACCTCGGAGCATTTCACGCATTCCGGACGGCAGTAGCCTTTCTCAAAAGACATCTCTGGCTGCATCAGGTGCTCAAGTCTGGAGGATGGTCTGAGAACATTGTTCGGGCAGACGGTCACGCAGAGCTGGCAGGCCGTACAGTGCTTATAGAACTTCTCCACGCTCTCGGAACCGAATGGAGTAATAGGCGTTTTTCTGTTCGGGGCTTTCTTTGGAAGCACCTCGGCGAATCCTCCATCTCGCTTCTTGTCCTTGATCTCCTCTTCTTCGGCCCTCATCGGAATGGAAGACAAGAGTGATCCTCCGATGACAGCGGCACCGCCTACCAAGAAGGCTCTTCTTCCTTTGTCGGTCGCTTCGACAGGCTCAGCGACCGGAGATGTCGCATCAATTGTTGAGACACCTTTGCCGTTGTCGGTTACTTCGGTGATTGGTGAGCCCTGTCGAACCACAGGCTCTGCGACCGGAGTCGGAGCTGCTGAGGAGCGATTTTGGCCGTTTTTGCTCTCGTCGGAGGTCATTTTACTCCCGACAGGCGCGTTTTGTGGCGTTTTTGCTCCCGTGGAGCCCGAACCAACCTCTCTTCCCCAGGCGAACCGATATTTGAGCGCTCCGAGCCGGCAAGAATCGATGCAGTCAAAGCAATCGACACATCTGCTATAGTCAATCTTATGGTTGTCAACATCAATGCAGGCCGCCTTGCACTTCCTTTCGCAGGCGTGGCAGCTCTTGCACTTTGACTTGTCGATCACCGGACGGAACATCGCGAACCTTGAGAAGAAACTCAGCGTGGTTCCCACCGGACAGATTGTGTTGCAATAGGTTCTGCCGTTTCTCCAGGCGAGGACCACCACGACGATGAACGTCACCGCCGCCACGATCAAGGTCGGCAGACTCTTCAGCCAAACATCCTTTGTCACAAACGCATAACTATCCTGCCTCTCGGCGATCCAGGCGAGCAGGTTGTTGCCCCACTGCCAAACCGGCGCGAGCAGACTCTGCACCATTCTACCGTAAGCGCTGTATGGAGCCAGAAGCGCTACAAGAGCATTGAGCCCGGCGACCAGCGCGATCACGAACAGCACCAACACCCCGTAGCGCAACCATTTGATTTCCTTTGAATATGAGAACCTTGCCTTCTTGCCTTTTCTCCTGGAACTGAGGTTGGACACACAGTCCTGGAATATACCCAACGGGCATATCACCGAGCAGTAGATTCTGCCGAAAAGCAGTGTCAGTACCAGCAGAATGGCGATGACAACGAAGTTGAGGGCCAGAACAGCCGGCAGGAACTGGATTTTGGCGAGCCATCCGAACCAAAGATGAAGTGTTCCGGTGAAGTCCAGAAACAGCAGCGTTACCGCAACGAAGCAGATCGCCGCCAGAGTGATTCTAATTTTTCGGAGCATAGTGTTTATAAGACAAAATGTTCCGTAAAAATAATGAAAAAAATTGAAATGATATTAATCCAGAATCACCAACGCCATTGACTTGTGCGAGAACGTCAGCTTGACAACATCGGCCGAAGCCCGGTTGAGGGTTGCCTGCCACCAGTTGTCGAAAACCACTCCACTGGTCTGCCATACCAATCCCTCGGACTTGATATTCAAAGAATTATCAGGGCTGAATATGGACACGGCCCTCCCTTCGCCGACAAACAGCTCGCAAGAGTCTGTCAATGCGAAAGCCGTCGAATAGTCGGACACCGCATCGACATATATTCCGTCTTCATCAGGATTACCGCTGGCTCCGTAAAGCCGGGCATATTCCATAATCTGTCCAAGGTTGCCGAGGGTGTGGGCCTCACGCTTGCCTGTAGCACCGAGAATGTGCACGGTCTTGACTTCCGGCCAATGCTCCAGCAGGTAGCGGAACGCCTTGGTCTGGTCGTTTGTCTCCTGCTCTTCTTCTCTTATGGCGATGCGGGAATATTCCTTGAGATGCTTCGGCGAGATGGAATCCATATCCCCGATGATGGCATCCGGATCCCTGAGGTCTTTGAATATCTTGTCCCGGTGCCGGAGAAACGTGTCCAACGCCCTGTCGCAGCAGATTATCACATCCGCCCGGCGGAGAAGCTCGCGGGGATATTCCTTTTTAGGAAAGTCGCCGCATTCGAGGATGACCGCTTCCATTATGCCTTTGTTTTGGCGATTTCGGCCTTGGAGGTGCCGGCGGTAGTGGTGTAGAGTTCCGGCTCGCGGAATCCGGCGAGGAAGGCCTTGATGTCCATCCGCTTCTTGCCGGCTATCTGCACGTCCTTCAGGGAGATGGCTCCGTCGGCGGTGGTGATGTAGAGGTTGGTCTTGCCGTCGGTGAGGATTCGGCCCGGAATGGTTCCTTCGACAGGCTCATCGACCTTTTCGGCCGTGAAGATCTTCAACTGGGCCGGAGCGCTACCTTCCTTGACGAGTTCGGTGAACGCTGCCGGATAAGGACTCAAACCACGTATGAGATTGTAGATCTGTTTGGTGGAATCGTTCCAGTCAATGTGACACAACTCGCGCGAAAGCTTCGGTGCCGGCTTCAATACCTCGGAACCCTGTATGAAACTTCTCTGGACACGCGTGTCCACATTGCGCTCGATTATGCCCTGAGTTGTCTGTACAACCAATTCCGCGCCGATCTCCATCAGTTTGTCGTGCACATCCCCGGCGGTGTCGGTGTCTGAAATATTGATACCCTGACGCAGGATGATCCCTCCCGTGTCAATGTCCTTGTCGATCATGAACGTCGTCGCGCCGGTTCTGGTCTCGCCGTTGATCACCGCCCAGTTGATAGGAGCCGCTCCACGGTACTGTGGCAGAAGCGCCGCGTGAAGATTGAACGTGCCAAGCTTAGGCATTCCCCATACCTCTTCCGGCAACATCCTGAAAGCCACCACGATGAAGAGATCGGCCTTCATGGCCTTGAGCTGCTTCAGGAACTCCGGATCCTTCAGTTTCACAGGCTGCAGAACCGGAATACCGTGCTCGACAGCGAACTTCTTGACCGCGCTTTCGTTGACTTTCTGTCCCCGGCCACTCGGCTTGTCAGCCACTGTGACCACACCTACAATATTGTATTTCCGCTCCAGGAGTGCCTGAAGTGGCGCCACCGCGAAATCCGGTGTGCCCATATAGACGATTCTCGTCTTCTTGAATATTCCTGCCAACATACTCTTAGCTTTTCTCCACCAATTCTTTATGCTGTCCATGTTTGAGATGTCCGTGTCGTGGATGGCTTTCCATGTCAGGAACAACCCGATAGGCAACAGGATCAACGCGGACGCGAAGGCTCCCGTGGTCGTGCTGATGCTTCCGTCCCTCGCCAGCTTGACTCCGGTGATGTCCACGATCCAGTAGAGGACGAAGAACAGTAGCGAGACGATCGCGGAGACTCCGATTCCTCCTTTTCTTATCAACGCTCCGAGAGGGGCTCCGATGAAGAACATGATGAAGCATGCCAGAGCCTGACCATAGCGTCTCTGGAATTCAAGGGCTGTCCAACGCAGACGGACTGTGTAGTCAAACGCACCGAATTCATAGCTTTCCAGATTTGACCTGAGCTGCCTGGCGTTGTCCGCCGCTTTCTCAAGCGCCTGTGCCGTCGCCTTTTCGTCTTTGAAACTCAGGAACTCCGGGTCGCTGAAATTCCTGGTGATTCCGCACGATGATGTGTCAAGCTGCTTGTTCTGTGTGAAGATGTAGGAAGCCGCCGTGCTGAAGATCTGTTGCGCTTTCGCGCTGTCCCTCATAGCCATGAGCGAGTCCCTCTGCGTCCTGAGTTTCTCCAGCGGCAGAGCCTTGACCTGATCCCCGTACCTTGCGCTGTCCGACTTCTGGAACGCATAGTTCTGAAGCGCTATGACCATTTCCTGTCTGCTGAAGTCTATCTTTTGCAGTTGCAGGGAGGTGTCTCGGTAGTTCTTCTCGTTGGTCTCCTGATAGTTGGTGCCGTTGTACATCCGGAATGTCAGGTAGGACTTGTCCTTGGACATCTTCATTATCGCCGAATCGGCCAACGTAAGACGTGTGTTGCCCTTCCCGTGATGGTCGTAGAGCATCACATCGTTCATCATCCCAGTCTTGTCGTTGCGGCTTCCGACCCGGAGGACATATCCCTCGACTCCATCGTAGAATGTTCCGGAAGGGATCTTGATCTCTTCCTTGGTCTTGCCGATGTCATCCCTCAGCGTGAAGATCTCGTTGTAGGAGACCGGTACAAGGTTGTTGATGACGAAGAAAGTGCCGATGCTGATGAAGAACGAGGCGATGAGAATCGGCAGCATCACCCTGAGAACCGACACTCCGGCCGCTTTCAGGGCGATGAGCTCGTTGTTCTCGCCCATATTCCCGATGGTCATCATCGAGGCGAGCAGTGTGGCCAGCGGCAGCGCCAGCGGCAGCACGGTGCAGCTTCCCCAGAAGAGGAACTCCGCCACGATGCCGAGGCTCAGACCCTTACCGACCAGCTCGTCGATGTAAACCCACAGGAACTGCATCATAAGGATGAAGATGACCACAAGCAGGATCATAAAGAATGGTCCTATGAATGAGGTCAGTATGAATCTGTCAATCTTCTTCATCCCCGAAGCTTTGTTTTATGAATATACCAATGAATATGCCCGTGTCTATGCCGTGATGATCTCCACCATCTTGTCCAGCGCGGCCTGGAGTCCGTCGATATTCCTTCCTCCCGCCGTGGCGAGAACAGGCTGTCCGCCGCCACCGCCCTGGATGAACTTGGCTGCCTCACGGATGTCCTTCGCGGCGTTGTGACCCGCAGCCACAAGGTCGTTGGAGTACATCAGGGCAAGTTGTGGTTTGCCGTCGTGGCTGAATGCCGCGGCAAGGGCGAAATTCTCCACCTCCTTCTGGAGAATCGAGGCCGCTTCCCTGAACATTGCCGGATCGACATCCCTGCTGAACTTAACAACTTTTATTCCATTGATCTCTTCTGCGTTCTCGGAAATCACTTTGGCGAACGAGGCGGCCTTCTCTTTGGCATATTCCTCGATCTTCTTCTTCGCGTCTGAGTTTTCGCTTATGAGCTTGGCCACGGCGGCGGCCACGTCAGGAGCATTGTTGAACATCGTGCGGATGCCCTTGAGGGTGTCGGTGAGGGTGTCGAGGATGTTCTCCGCGGCCTCTCCGGTCACGGCCTCGATCCTGCGCACGCCGGCGGCGATGGCGGATTCTGAGACGATCTTGAAGAAACCGATTCTGCCGGTTGATTTGGCGTGGGTTCCGCCGCAGAGCTCGATGGAGTCACCGAACTTGATGACACGCACCTTGTCACCGTATTTCTCGCCGAAGAGAGCGATGGCTCCCATCGCCTTGGCCTCGTCCATCGTTGCGTCCCTCTTTTCCTCCAGAGGGTAGTCCGCGCGGATGAGCTGGTTGACCCTGTGCTCAACTTGCCTGAGTTCCTCGTCGGTAACCTTGGCGAAGTGTGAGAAGTCGAAACGGAAATAGTCCGGGCCGACGAACGATCCCTTCTGCTCGATGTGTGTGCCGAGCGCTTCACGAAGAGCGAAATCAAGAAGGTGGGTCGCCGTGTGGTTGGCTGTGATCTTAAGTCTGCGCTCCACGTCAACCTTCAGGGTGAAGGTTTCCTCGCAGTCCGCCGGAATCCTCTCGGCGATGTGGATCGTAAGGTTGTTCTCTTTGATTGTGTTGAGGATCTTGACTTCCTCGCCGCTCTCTGAGACGATGACTCCGGTGTCGCCGACCTGTCCGCCCATCTCTGCGTAGAACGGTGTGCGGTCGAAGACCAGCTGGAACATAGTCTTGTTCTTCTGCTTCACGGTGCGCTGCTTGAGAAGCTTCACGCCATCAAGCTCGAAGTTGTCGTAGCCGAGGAATGCCTCTTCCTCACCGTCGTTGTAGATAGTCCAGTCCCCGAACTCGTTGGCCGTGGCGTTGCGCGCCCTGTCCTTCTGCTTCTGGAGCTCCTTGCCGAATCCCTCCATATCAACCGTGTAGCCTTTCTCCGAGGCGATCAGCTCGGTCAGGTCGATCGGGAATCCGTAGGTGTCGTAGAGGATGAAAGCGTCCTCTCCAGGGATTGTCTTCGTGGCGGCGTTCTTGGCGATGTGGTCGTCCATAAGTCTGATTCCGCGGTCGAGAGTCCTCAGGAAGGACATCTCCTCCTCACGGATCACGCTCTCGATCAGCTTCTGCTGTTTGGCGATCTCAGGATAGGCCTCTCCCATATCCGCCACAAGCTGAGGAACCAGCGAGCAGAGGAACGGCTCGTCGAATCCGAGGAACGTGTAGCCGTAGCGCACGGCGCGGCGCAGGATCCTTCGGATCACATAGCCGGCCTTGACATTGGACGGCAGCTGGCCGTCGGCGATGGAGAAAGCGATGGCCCTGATGTGGTCGGCGATGACTCTCATAGCCACCTCCGTCTTCTCGCTCTCGTGGTATCTGTGGCCGGAAAGTTCCTCGATCTTATGGATCATTTCGGAGAACACATCAGTGTCGTAGTTGCTGGTCTTGCCCTGAAGCACCATACAGAGCCTCTCGAAGCCCATTCCTGTGTCGATGTTCTTGGCCGGGAGCGGTTCAAGGGATCCGTCAGCCTTGCGGTTGTACTGCATGAACACGAGGTTCCAGATCTCGATGACCTGGTCGTTGTCGGTGTTCACGAGATCCTTTCCAGGAATCTTGGCGATCTCCTCGTCCGGACGCAGGTCGATGTGGATCTCGCTGCAAGGTCCGCAAGGACCCGTGTCACCCATCTCCCAGAAGTTGTCGTGCTTGTTGCCAAGGATGATGTGGTCCGCAGGCATCAGCTTCATCCACGCCTGCCTTGCCTCCTCGTCAAGAGCGGTCCCGTCTTCCGCGGAGCCCTCGAACACAGTCGCGTAGAGCTTTGACTTGTCGATCTTATAGACCTCGGTCAGCAGTTCCCAGGCCCAGCTGATAGCCTCGGCCTTGAAATAGTCCCCGAAGCTCCAGTTGCCCAGCATCTCGAACATCGTGTGATGCCTTCCGTCATGCCCCACGGCCTCAAGGTCATTGTGCTTTCCGCTGACTCTCAGACATTTCTGCGAATCGGTCGCCCTTTTCATCTTAGGCACTGAGTTGCCGAGGAATATGTCCTTGAACTGGTTCATTCCGGCGTTCGTGAACATCAACGTCGGGTCGTTCTTGATCACCATCGGGGCGGACGGCACAATCGTGTGTCCCTTGGATGCGAAGAAGTCCAAAAATTGCTGTCGAATCTCTTTAGCGGTGTACATATCTAAAAATCAATTAATTCGTGAATATATTCCCGTTTCCTCCCGGAATTTTCTTTCAAAAAGGCACGGAATTGGCAAAATTATAACATTTTTCGGGATATATCGCAAAAAAGGGTATATTTGTAAGTTATGGGAAAGTATATTCTCAATCCGGAGACCTTGTTATATGAGATAAAGGAGGTGTCCTTGAAGTCGAAAGTCTTCAAGGGGTTGCTGCTGTTCGCCGGCAGTGTGGCGATGGCGGTCTTCTATCTCTGGCTGTTCACTTCTGTCCTTGGCTATGATCTGCCTAAGACGGCGTTTCTGAAAGCGGAGCATGCCCGTTGGGACGCCAAGGTCGATCTCATGAACACCAAACTGGACCGTTACGAGGAGGCTCTGGAGGCTTTGAAGGTGAGGGATGATGACATCTACAGATCCATATTCGGAATGAATGAGATTCCCGCCGGGGTCCGTGACGCGGGAATAGGCGGTGTGGACCGGTACTCGTTCCTGAACGGTCTTGAACCGGATGACAGGCTGAAGAACACGGCCCTTAGGATTGACAGGCTGACCAGAAGAACCTACGTCCAGAGCAAGTCATTTGATGAGGTGGCCGCTGTCTCAAAGACGGCCGGAGACATGGCCTCATGCATTCCGGCGATCCCTCCGATTGTCCCTGATCCGTCCAAGTACAGGCTTTCCAGCCAGTTCGGTTACAGGTCGGACCCGTTCACAGGGGGCGTCAGGATGCACACAGGACTTGATTTCGCGATGAAGATCGGCAATCCGGTCTATGCTACGGGTGACGGGGTTGTGGAAGCCGTGAAGTTCGAGTTCTTCGGCTACGGCAACTCCATCACGATCGATCATGGATTCGGCTACAAGACGCTTTATGCTCATCTCAATTCCGTCAAGGTGATCGAGGGCATGAAGGTCAAGAGGGGGGATTGCATCGCCGAGAGCGGTAAGTCCGGACGGTCAAGCGGCCCGCACCTCCACTACGAGGTCGTCTATAAAGGGCAGAAAGTCAACCCGGCGAACTATCTGGACCTGTCGATGTCCGCGCAGGAATATTCAGCGATGGTGCGGATGAGGGAGAATGAGTCAGGGAAGCCGTCTTCCGCCGCGCGCCGAGGGTTCAGTGTCAGACGTCGTTAGAAGAGGGGGAGGAATATGGGAGCGAAGTATGAGTTTGACAAGACGCGGATGGAGTTCCGCAAGGTCACACACTCAGTGTGGACGGTCTTGGGCAAGGCGGTGAAGTATTTCCTTGTGACCGCGTCGCTGGCGGTTGTCTATTATGTAGTGTTCTCTTTTGTGATCAACACTGATTCCGAGCGTAAACTCAAGAGGGAGAACCAGATGTACCGTCAGATGTACAAGAGCCTCTCCGCCCGTGAGGAACTTGTCGGTGATGTCCTGGACGGGCTGCGTGTCAAGGACAACGAGATTTATCATAGGTTGTTCAATTCCGACGCGCCGGATCTCGGAAGCATTTATTCGGACGGCCTGCTGTCCGACGTGGACACGATACCTGATAGGCTGATTGTGGAATATTCCCGGGTGAGACTGGACACGTTGTCAAGGATTTCGGACAGGGTGGAAGCTAATTTCAGACGGATCATGGAGGCCCTTTCTGACCGTAAGGCTGACCTTCCGCCTATGACCAATCCTTTGGCTGGATTCTCTTACGCAAGGACGGGAGCGTCTGTCGGTGACAGGATCAATCCTTTTTATAAGGTGAAGGTTTTCCATGGCGGACTGGATCTGATCTCACAGCAGGGAGAGTCCGTGGTCGCCGCCGCCGATGGGGTTGTCAAAGAGGTCACGCATTCCACAAAAGGTCTCGGGAACGTGGTTACGATCGACCACGGCAACGGCTATCTTACACGTTATGCCCACCTTGAGAACACCCGTGTCACCAAAGGACAGAAACTGGCGCGGGGACAGAATATCGGCCAGGTCGGGATGTCCGGAAACTCGTTCGCACCGCATCTTCATTACGAGGTTCTCAAGGATACCTTGCGGTTGGATCCGTTGAATTACCTGTTCGCCTCTGTCAGCCCGGATGACTATATGGGGATGCTTTTCATGTCCGTCAACACCGGACAATCAATGGATTGATTAAATTTATGAATATGGATAAATTGTATTATACCATCGGCGAGACCGCCGAGATTCTGGGAGAGAGCACTTCTCTGGTGAGGTTCTGGTCGAATTCGTTTCCCAGATACATCAAGCCGAAGAGAAACGCCAAAGGGAATCGTCTTTTCACGGCGGAGGATCTTGAGTGCCTGAAACAGATACATCTTCTTGTGAAGGAGCAAGGGCTGACACTTGAGGGGGCGGCGAAAAAAATGGCCGCCGACCGGAAAAAAGTGGATGGCCGTGTCAAGGCGTTGGACAGCTTGAAGGAGATCCGCAGGCAGCTTGTGGAAGTAAAGAAATCCCTATGAATATGAAGGTAAAGGAGGTCATTTCGGTAATTGAGGACTTCGCGCCGTTGTCCATTCAGGAAAGTTGGGACAACAGCGGTCTCGTCATCGGCTCTCCGGAACAGGAAGTCCATGGAGTCCTTCTCGGGTTTGACTGCACGGCGGACCTTGTGGACGAGGCGGTGGAACGCGGAGCTGACATGATCGTGACCCACCATCCCTTGATATTCGGAGGAATAAAGAAAATCTCGCCTGAGGATCCCGTGGGGCTTGCAGTCTTGAAGGCCGCCGCGGCCGGAATCGCTGTCTATGCCGCGCACACCACGGCCGACAAGGTGCTCGGTGGAGTCAGCGGCGCGATGGCAAGAAGGCTGGGACTCCAGGATATTCATGTGTTGGAGGAAGAACCCGGAGGGTATGGTCTTGGCGCGGTGGGAAATCTTCCGGAGCCGATGGATGGCGTTGGGTTCATTGAATATGTCAAGTCCCGGTTCGGACTCAAGGTGGCCCGCTGCTCGCATGTCCCTGAAATCCCGGTGAGCCGTGTGGCCATGTGCGGTGGTTCCGGTGGCTCGCTGATTGAAAGCGCCAGGAAAGCCGGTGCCCAAGCCTATCTTTGCGGCGACATTTCCTACCATCATTTCTTCACCACTAAGGATTTTATGGTCATTGATATAGGCCATTTCGAGGGGGAAGTGGAGATTGTGGAAATATTATTTTCTCTGTTAAGGAAAAATTTTCCTAACTTTGCAGTCTATACCAGCGTGAGGCTGGAGACAAGTAATCCGGTATATTATTATTAGTCAGATAGCTATATGGCA
>OCLH01000036.1_pt1 | contig 22079 bp, 20 predicted proteins | sample 1495891 | NCBI WGS metagenome assembly OCLH01 (sample SAMN03418266, study PRJEB22391) | human gut metagenome | biome: human-gut; feature: organic feature; material: feces | host: Homo sapiens | place: Tanzania | collected 2013-01
CTTATGCTGGGAGTGACAGAAGGCAAAGTAACCCTGAGGTACTTCTACCTCGGAAACGGCGTTGACCCTACCCAAGTCGGCCAGAAATGTGACTACGACATCGCCTCCCAGGACGGAACTATTGAGTCGCTGAGCAAGAATGACGCCCTCTCCACCCAGGCTGAGATCGCTGTCATCGACGGTGGCGCTTACCCTGACGGAACGCTCCAGCTGGAACGTCACTTCTCTTTCGCTCACTTCACACTCAAACTCCCTGAGGGAGTGACCCTGAACGGTGAGCCTGTCACCATCTCCGGCAACCACCTCCTCACCAAGGCCACCCTCGGTCTGGCTGACCGTGCCATATCCGAGCAGACAGCCGGTACCATCACGGTGAACCCAGGCAAGAACAGCTTCTACGTAAACATCATCCCTGCCAACGAGGTGGCTCCTGTATTCACTGTGACCATCAACGGTAAAGAGTACGTGGGCAAGCTCAACGCCCGCGACATCGCCGCCGGCAAGTTCCTCCGTAAGAAGGACGGCGGCAATGATTCCGGAGTGACTGTGGACATGACCGTTGCCGGTGGTGATGAGCCATCCAAAGACGACATGGTAGGTCCTGAGTTCGAGATTGACGGCAAGAAGTACCGTTTCACGTCCGGCAACCTGTACTACAACACGAAGACCGGTGTGTGGGGCATTCACGAACGCCAGACGGACTTCACCAACGCCGGAGGCCTTGACCTTCAGGATGGCCCGGTTGAGAAGACACCTGAACTCATCGGTCTCTTCGCTTGGGGAGCGACAGGTCTTGAGGACGCACAGAAGCCGACTACGTTGAAAGAAGCTCTTTGGCAGCAATCGTATGACGGACATTACTTCCCGTCAACAGCCGGTCAAAGCAAGAACAGCACAATCAAGACCCTGTGGTCTAATGAGTATGTTTACGACTGGGGACGCGCGTACATGGAGAGCGGCAGAGCGGCGGACGACGACCGCCAGTACCTGACACCTTCCACAGAGATATTCACAGCCCTTATGAAAAGCGGATTCGTCCAGGGTGCGACCATTAAAGGAGCGGCTTCCGATGGTTCAGATGTCGTTGGACTCATTGTCATTCCGGATGTGAATGAACTCACTGAGGCAAAGGATTTCATCCGTTCCGTTGAAGGAGCTTCCTGTCTTTCAAGCATGCCGGCAGTCATCCACAACAACAGCGGCAACACGTTTAACTACAAGAACATCACTCTTGACAGTTACGACGTGCTCAAAAAGCTCAATGATGCGGTGTTCTTCCCGGCCGCGGACAAGCGTAACCTTACCGACGGCAAAGTCTATGAGTCAAAAGATATGGGTTGGTACTGGTCGTCGACAAGCAACACTACGACGAACGGATACAATCTGTTCTTCAACGGGAAATCCGGAGGCTTCGCTTATAATGGATCAGCAAGCAGCTCAAGCATGGGCCGCTTCAACCAGATGGCAGTGCGTCTGCTTGTGGAAGTGAAATAACAACAACTACATGAATATTACTAAAAATTAGAATCAAAAATGAAAAAGAATATTTTCGTATATGCGGCATCGCTGCTTCTCCTCGGCCTCGGGGCTTGCTCAGAGGAGCAGGAGTTTGCACCGCAGAATAACGGGACCGTCAAGATGACGGTCTATGCCAGCAAAGGCGACGCTGAGACCCGTTCTGTCCTCACCGAGGAGAACGGTAACCTCAACTGCGCGTGGACAGAGGGCGACCAGCTGCTCGTCACCGATGTGAACGGAGGCACAAAGGGTATTTTGGAACTTACTGACGTGAATGCCGGAAAGTTCGAGGGTACTCTTATGCTGGGAGTGACAGAAGGCAAAGTAACCCTGAGGTACTTCTACCTCGGAAACGGCGTTGACCCTACCCAAGTCGGCCAGAAATGTGACTACGACATCGCCTCCCAGGACGGAACTATTGAGTCGCTGAGCAAGAATGACGCCCTCTCCACCCAGGCTGAGATCGCTGTCATCGACGGTGGCGCTTACCCTGATGGAACACTCCAGCTGGAACGTCACTTCTCTTTCTCTCACTTCACCCTCAAACTCCCTGAGGGAGTGACCCTGAACGGCGAGCCTGTCACCATCTCCGGCGAAAACCTCTTCACCAAGGCCACCCTCGGTCTGGCTGACCGTGCAATCTCCGACAAGACTGCCGGCACCATCACCGTTAACCCTGGCAAGGACAACTTCTACGTGAACCTCATCCCGGCTACATCCGTAACCCCTGTTTTCAAGGTTACCATCAACGGTAAAGAGTACGAAGGCTCCCTCAGAACCCGTGACATCACCGCAGGCAAGTTCATCCGCAAGAATGACAGCGAGAACACAGGTGTGATCGTGGACATGACCGAACCTCAGCCAGACGAGGACCCAAGCAACCCTGGCAACACCGACCACTGGGGTGGTGACAACATCGATCCTGCTTATAAGTTAGGCACACTCACCAAGGTCGCTGATGCCGGTGGCTGGACCGTAAATGTTAACAATTATGGCAATGGTGGTTTCGCCACATATATCACCTATCTGAACAATGGAATAAAGAACGGTCTTTTAACTTCAGGCACATACGCTTATTATTTCCAGTGGGGACGTTGGTTAGGATTCCCGACTTCATGCAAGAACACTCACTTCAACGATGGAGGATCACTTTTAGGTTCACATCCAAAAGAATCACAATACCTTAATGGAATTAATGTTTACAATACCAAACTAGGATACATTTGGGACTCTGGACTAGTCGTATCATACGGTACTTGCTGGATGGGAAATACAGACTGGACATCAAGCAGAGTTAATAACTGCTCAATAATATTCGGTAAGGTCTATAATATGGGTACAGATAACCTTGATTATGTAGGAGCAAACGAGGATTGTACTTGGGAAGAGCGCAGCGGCAATCCTTGCCCAGATGGTTATCGTCTTCCTACCGCAGCAGAATTAGCGGTCTTGATTCCTACCACAGGATCAGTCGATGGCAGTTATGCAGAGGTTAAGACAGTTGATGGCATCAAATATGCCATGCAGTGGAAAGTAAACACTAGCAATACAAAACCTTGCGTTGAAATCAGATCTGTAAGGACAAGTGCGGCCACAGTCTCTGTTGATGATCCAATATTCAATGATGCCAAAGTCGTAAGGCTGCCGGCCTATGGCTACATGAATAATGGAGCCGAGTGGAGTTCAAACAATGAAGTTGGTCTGTATTGGTCCAGCGAATCTGGAACTAATGAAGTCGATGGCACAAAAGGTCTTGGCGGCAAGTCCTTGCTGATTGAATTCACTGGAAGCAAAGCAGAGATGGTTATCTACGTGGCACCACGCAGTTTCGCTGGTCAAGTTCTCCCTATCAAGGATCCAAATGCCAAGTCAGCCACCCTCACTCCTTGGCTTCCGCTGTCAGGAATTTAATCCCGACATAACCTAAGTGATCATATTCACCCATCCCCAATTGAGAGGCAGCGTCCCTACCGGGCCGCCGCCTCTTTTTTGTTCCGCCCCCATATTCAGCGCCACACTTCCGCTCTTCCTCAACCCGGACTACCCCTTCATCCGCCACTTCAGTAGCAAAAATGGGAAATAACGTTGCCCATGAATGCTCGACAACACCCTTGAGAGACGGAAAGCGAAGAAAACGTTTCCCAAGAGTGCGGAATACACTCTTGAGGAGCAAAAGAGGCCGAAAGCGCATCCCCATAGACCAAGGAGAAAGGCTACGCCCGCTCATTCGCCGATGACCACAGGAAGATATTCAAGATCGGTGTGAACTTCTCCACCACCTCCCGTCGCATCGACGGCTGGAAGATCATCCAGTAGCCACGAATGCCACTGACAAACCGACAATAGAATAGGCTTATCATATACAAATTGTCGGAAGCCGGTGGAGAATCAACCGTTGACTCTCAATCGGTTACAAAATGCTGGCCTCTCATTTCGACCATCAGCATTTCACAACACACTAATAATAAACATCTTAGCCGCCACGGCATTTATGGTAGGCCTAATGGCGGCGCAACCGACAGGTATGAAGACAGAATACCGTCACCGTGAGCAAAAAAAACGCTCTCCGAGTGACGGCTCCTACCGGCGGACAATGACCCTTTCAATGCGGCGGGGAACCGAGGTCATGATCTCGTACGGAATGGTGTCCAGGATGCGCGCGAGCTCGCTGACTGTAGGATCCTCACCGAATATTGTCACGGTGTCCCCCACTTCGGCTGGTACTCCGGTCACATCGACCATGCACATGTCCATGCAGATGTTGCCGATCGTGGGCACACGATGGCCATTCAGAGCGAAACTGGCGTTGCCGCAGCCAAGGTGTCTGTCGATTCCGTCGGCATAGCCCACCGGAATTGTGGCGATCCGGGTACCTTCATGGGCGATCAAGCCATGCTGTCCATAGCCGATGGCGCCATCCTCCGGCTTCAGTTCCTTGATCTGCAAAATCTTCACTTTCAGAGAGGCGACAGGCTTCAGACGCACTTCCGGCAGAGCGCTGATCCCATATATTCCCACCCCAAGACGCACCATGTCATGCTGGAAACGCGGGAAACGCTCGATTCCCGCGGAGTTTAGAATATGCCACATCGGATGGTAGCCAAGAGCCTCGTCAATCCTCGCGGCGTTGCTCTCGAACATCGAAATCTGCCCCAGCGTGAACTGGTCCATGGACGGATCCTCGGCGACCGCGAGGTGTGAATATACCGACTTGACCTTCACCTCTGAATGAGTCCTAAGATATTCAATCAATTCATCCAACTCGCTGGTCATGAAGCCGAGGCGGTGCATTCCAGTGTCGAGTTTGATGTGGATCGGGAAGCCCTCGATGCCGCGGCTCTGCAGGGTGGCGACAAGGGCCTTCAAGGTATAAATATTCGGGATTCCGGGTTCAAGACGGTTATCGATGATCTCATCGAAATAGTCCGTGCCGGCTGTCAGCACAAGAATCGGCAGGCTGATACCAGACTGCCGCAGTTCCATTCCCTCAACCGGAAGCGCCACCGCCAGATAGTCCGCTCCGGCGTTCTGCATCATCAGAGCGAACTCCACGGCCCCATGACCGTAGGCGTTGGCTTTCACCAGCACCAATAGTTTGGTGGTACGCCTCAACTTTGAGCGGAAGTACCTGTAGTTGCCGAGACAATTCTGGAGATTCAGTTCCAGTCTTGAGAAATCTGTTACGCCGTTTGACATATCACTATCGAAATTCTGACAAAATTACTGTTTTTCTGCCATAATATCCGCCAAAATCTCTATATTTGACATCTGGCCTGATGCTTGATGAGATGTCCGGTGGTGGGTAGTCACCGGCTAAAGGTTGTTTTCCGCAGGTAATTGCCTACTTGCAAAAGTTGAATTGAATAATTTATAGAGTATGAGCACTGGATTAATCTGGATCATCATGATTGTGGTTATGATCCTCAGTCAGATCATCCAAAGCATGCTTCAGAGCAGATTTGAGAAATATTCCCGCGTTCCGACCAACAATCGGATGACGGGTGCGGAGATCGCCACCAAGATGTTGGCGGACAACGGGATCACCGATGTCAAGGTAACCTGCATTCCGGGTCGTCTGACAGACCACTACAATCCGCAGACAAAGACCGTGAACCTCAGCGAGGCGGTTTACAATTCGAGCAGTGTCGCGGCGGCCGCTGTGGCGGCTCACGAATGCGGCCACGTCCTTCAGCACGCCAAAGGCTACCTGCCGCTGCAACTCCGCACGGCTCTCGTGCCGGTCGTAAGTTTCTCAAGCAGAATCGTGCAGTGGGTTCTTTTGGCTGGAGTCATTCTCGTTTCGATGTTCCACAGTTATCCGGTCCTGATCGCCGGAGTGGTTCTCTTCGCTTTGACCACACTTTTCAGTTTCGTCACCCTTCCTGTCGAGATCAACGCCAGCCACAGGGCCGTCAATTGGCTTGAGAACGCCGGCATCACCAACTACGAGACACGCCCGATGGCGATAGACGCTCTCAAATGGGCCGCCTACACCTACGTCATAGCCGCTGTCGGCTCCCTCGCCACGCTACTCTACTACCTCTCCTTCCTCAACGACCGGAAGTAAACAGAGACATCTTGAGGATTGCCCCCTCAACAACAAACAAAGGTAATGAATATGCCAACCGATGTGGTTTCCGACAACCGCATCGGTTGTTTTTTTGTTTTGCTACGCATCGGCTGCTCATTCAGCGCATCGGCTGCTCCTTTTTACAAAACGGCGGCATAACCACCTTCAATACACACAGGCTGAATGTGTGTTATATGCCACCTATGCCTTCAGGATGGTTAGGCGGCATAAGGACTCAAAGCCTTGGCTTTCTCACGGACATCGGCATCACTCAAGAAAGCGCCCGTATTCCTAAGCATAGAATCATTAACCTCGTCCTCACACTTCAACGCAACGCCCTATTCATCAAAAGTCCAGTCCGCCGGATACTGATGCCTGACTTTCAAGATATTCCTTCGCTCAACCATCGTCAGGTCTCCGATAGTGCGTATGTCTCTGAAATGGTGCGGCGCCACATATCCACTGGAAGGATCGCCAACATCAGCATATTCCAATCGCCGCGCATGCGTTGGATTCATCGTCGCAACATAGGGACGTCCAATTATATTCCCACTTGAAACTGAGCCACTTCCTGTAAAACAATCCGGTGCGTTGGACCACCTGTACTCTGAAGGCATCCTGTCAAATCCAGCCGCCAACGGATTTCTGAATATGTAAGCTATTGTCTTCATAAGTTGCCCTTTCGTGGTGATCGCCAGAGCCGAAAACTTGAACCCTCGTCCTCTGTACTCCTGACCGAAACGTTTGGTCAAATAGTTGGTCACGGCGAAAACATACAGTTTCATAAACCGACGACAGTTCTCCTCATGCCCATTAAGGCAAAAGTGCACGTGATTATCCATCAGAACAAACGCAAGCACAACGGTCCCGGCTTTCCGAACCAAAGCAGGGATCACATTCATCCCATAGACTTTAGCGTCAGTGTCCGGGAACATCACATCAGCGCGGTTACCGTCAGTGTAACAATGATAGCAGTCTATGACAGAATCGAAGAAATCATTTGAATAAGTTTGGGCCATAATTGTTTTTGGGAAATATATACAAGTTGACTACCTTCCTCCATATCGTGCCGACACTGGTGTACCAAATGGACAAAAAGATGCCGTTGGTACAGGAAAAGCACTTCTGGTGTACCAACAAGGACAAGACATCAGTGTCGGGCCAGTGGAAGGAAACTGTGGCAGAACAGTAGGTGTCATTCCTGATTCACATCCATCAACCTTAGGTGCGGCATTGTCGTTTCAGATCCAAACAACTATTATTCCGGGTGAAAAAATGGTGGTTATACACCCGGGGAGACATCACTGATTGGAGTCGGGTGCGGAAAGCCACTTTTTTCACCCGATGCATAAGCCCGGGATCTTCCGCCACACCTTGTCTTATATGACAACGATGGAGATTAGGTCCTTTACATACAGATTTTTGCGCAGGAATATCAACGGTGCGCAATTATTTAAATATCAGCGTTATAAGAGAAATGTTAGCCAACTCCTATATAGGACCCTAAATGAAAATGAAATCGATTCTTTGATTACTCAACTTTCACTGAAATCTCTCCGGTCTTGCCGTCCTTGTCGGTTACGGTTACTGTGGTGGCAGCGGCCTTGACCTCAACGGTGAACGAACCGATTCCTTGTTGTTGTCGGCAACAGAGATTGTGGCTGCTCCAGTCGCGACACCTGTCACGGTAATCTTCTCTTTGTCAACCGTTACAGTGGCGAGTTTCTCATCGCTGGACTTGACGGTGAAAGGCTGTGTACCGTTCTTCACGGTAACCTCAACGGTCTTGCCTACCTCAACCTCTGCCTTGGCTACGCTGAAAGTAAGAGAATCCGGAGTCTTGTTGTCATCTGGGTCACAGGAGGTGAACACGAACGAGCCGAGGCAAAGAGCTGCCATCACAACTGAACTGATAAAACTTTTCATTAGTTTAAATCTTTAATTGTTAATAATCAATAGATCAGCCGCCACGCAACCAACATTTCGCCTATTTCTGAGATCCTGTCATAGACATTAGCGCATCGGTTGGCTTTCAATCTGGATGTCTGAGCCGAGAGCGGAGTTTATGAGGTTTAGGATTTCCGGAAGAGAGGATGTGGAGAACTCTCCGCTTAGGCTCCGGGATTCACCGGACGAATGGCCGGCATCAAAAGCAACGAGCGTGACATCGTAATATTCAGAGAGCTCGGAGAGAACTTCTGGCAGCGGGGTGTTGTCGTAGATAAACTCGCCGGTGGCCCATGCGGCAGGGTTCGGGTGTTTCGGAGTGATTTCAACTGGCTTTGAGGCGGCCGGATCCAAAACCGCGGACTGACCCTTGGTAAGGATCAGACCTTCTCCGTCAGATCGTGAGTCAGTGAAAAGAACTTTTCCGGAAACAACGCTCACGCTGGTGGAATCAAGGGCATCAACCTGAAAGCGGGTGCCGAGGACTTTGACGAAACCGGTTCCGGCATCAACACGGAAAGGGGCGCGGTCATCGTGACGGACGTTAAAATAGACCTTGCCGGTCATCTGAACCAAGCGATTGTCTTTATGGCGCTGGAGACGAAGGGTCGCTCCGGGAGCCAAGGTCACGGACGATGAGTCAGGGAGGGTGAAGGTCTGGGGAATATCATAGGCCATATAGTCCGTCCACGAGGTTCGCCACGATGTGTAGAGGAATATGCCGACAATGACAGCGGCGGCGATTCCGATGATGCGTTTCAACATCACAGTGCGTTTCGACAGGCTCAGCGACCGGTGTAAGGTGCCGTTCTGCGACCGTGCCAAGGCTTTCTTCGGGTCAAAGCGGTTCTCTTCGTAGGACTTGGCCACGAAGTCTATCATTCTGTCTTCGTTGGTTTTCATGCAATTACTTTCTTATATTCCGATTCCGGACACGTCGACAGGCTCAGCGACCGGACTTTTACCTTTACCGGAGACGCATTTGAAGAAATATGTCACCGTGCCTCTCTTGACAGACTCTGATGCATAATCATAGAACACGGTCTCCGCTTTTATGGACAAGGCATCCGGCTCCTTAAACTCACAAACAATGTCCTTGAACACATAAAGCTGTTTATGATATCCCGTATCGTCCTCAAATTCCCGTCCTGGAAAGGTTAACGACTGCGGGAATGTTCCATCTGTCCCTATTTCAAAATCCTCGTACAAACTATACGGATTCCAGAATACATCCGACCGCCAATTTGGGTAGATATACAGTTCAGCGACCCTGCATTCCCAGACAATTCTAACTTTATATGCAAAGGTTTCGTCCATATCCACATTGAGATGATCCATATAGTCCAAACGACCACCCAAAGCCGTGGATAATTCCGTCAGGAAATCCGGATCCGAGATCCCGTCATCATTCAGGTCAATTCTGCCTTCACTCCATTCAGCGGATTCGAGGGCATATTCACCGACAATCCGGTCCATCGTGGCGGTGGCGGCGTCAGTCATCCAATAGTCGATCTTCTCCTGACAGGAACAAAGCAGCAGGAGAGCCGCAAGAGCATATTCAATTCGTTTCATATCAGTCGATTTCATAGTCAGTGGATGTCATCACGGAGACGAAGCCGATGCCGTCGCCGGTCACATTCGTCGGATAAGGCTTGTCGGCGAAGAACGTCAGACCGGCAAGGTCAGAGTTCTCAAACCAAGCGGCATTGATGTAGTTGTAGGTCTTGCGGTCAAGAGCCAGAAGACGCACTGTCACGCCAGAAAGCCCACCCCTCCGCAAAGAGATTCTGAATATGTGGGAGCCTCCTTCAAATCCAGTGTCAGTGAATATGTTGTACCCGTTGGCGAAATAATCGGACTCGGAAAAACTAAGGTTGATTCCGGGATTAAGAAGCGGTTCGCTGGAATTGTCTATCTCCAATTGCTTATTGTAGGCATAGCCGAAATTCCAGGCCTGAAGCATATAATAGTTTTTCTCGCCGGGTTTGTCTTTCACGTGAACACCCATTCCCAGAGTCTTGATGTAGTCACTGCCTTTGGAAGACTTCTTATAAAGATGAGTCGTGTCCACTCCGGCAATGACAGGCGCATCCAAGGCCACTGCCGTCGCCTCCGCCCTCATCCCTTCAGACTCCACGACAACCCGGACCTCATCTCCAGCCTTGAAATCAGCCCTGAACTTGAACACATTATGGTACAGAAGTCCATCCGCTTTCTCAACATTATCAGAGGTCGCCACCAGTTCACCATTGACCCAACATTCAAGATGGCCGGACTTCAATTTTTCCGCCTTTTCGTGAGTGCTGACACCGACGCAGACAGTGTGTGTCGTGTCGCCCGTTGACATCAAGGCGTTGACCAGCAGCATCTTCTCCGGACCGGGCAGATCTACGGGGATATATTCCTCACAAGAGATAAAAGCCATCGAGGCGACAAGGGCAAGTATGAATATCTTAGTTCGCATATTCATTAGAATTTAAAGGTATAACTGAACGACGGCAGGAAAGTGAGGAAAGAGCGCTTCGAGATCGCCGGCTTCCACTCCCCCTCTTTCTCGTAGGCATCATAGACGCACCAGGAAGGGTTCTGCGCGCAGTAGAGGTTGTATATTCCGAAATTCCAGATCCGCTCGCCGTGGCGTTTTTGCTTCCGGAAGTTGACGCTCACATCAAGGTGATGCGTCGGAGGCAGACGATAGTTGTTGCGTCCGCTTACATAGTCAACAGCCACATCATCGCCGTCAGGGGTGATGAACGCCGAGCCTCTGGTCGGGATGGTCATACAGTTTCCGCTAAGGAACGCCCAAGACGCTGTGAGATCGATCCGGGAGTTGAATTTATGGTTCACGGTGGCGTTGATGACGTGCCGCCTGTCGAACTGTGCGGGGAACCACTGGCCTTCGTTGATGCTGCCGTCACGGAAGATTCTCTCCGCTTTGGAGAGGGTGTACGCCAAGGTGCCGGTGGTCTTGCCGACAACTTTGCGGGCATAGAGTTCCAGTCCGTAGGCTCGTCCCTCTCCCATCGAGACGTTGTCCTCCCAATTGACGGAAGATGACAGGGCTAGACGGCCGTCCTTATATTCAAGGACATTTTCCGTCTTCTTGTAATAGCCTTCGAGGGAAAACTCCCAACCTTTCAGGCAGGTGTAATACGCTCCGGCGGAGACGATGTCCGAAGTTACCGGGCGGATCTCAGCGGTGATCGGCACCCAAAGGTCGGTAGGTATGTCCAAAGTCCCGGATGTCAATTGATGGACGTACTGCGACATCCTTGAATATGCCGCCTTGGCCGACCAGTCGTCAGAGATGTCGAATTTGGCGGAGATTCTTGGCTCGGGGCAGAAGTAGAAACGGCCTCTAACATTGAACAGGCTGAGGTGCAGGCCTGGGTTCACAGTCAAGCGGTTGCCGATGGAGATGTCGTCCTCGATGTAAAGAGACATCTCATTGCCGTTCACCCGTCTGCTGGCCGCGTCGCTGTAGGTGGTGTCGGCGAAGACACGGCTGTCGTTCACGTTCCGGACATTGGACTTTGTGATTTCCGGTCGGTAGCCGTGGCGGACATATTCTCCGCCGAACTTGATCAAATGGTTGGTTGAAGGAGTATAGTCAAAATCCGCCTTGAGACCTGCGTCAAGGATTCCGGAGGAGTAGTCGCTGACGCTTCGAAAAAAGGTCTCGCCGAGTTCGGATTTCTCCGAGTTTTCCGTGACAGAGTGTATTCCCATCCGATAAAGGTTGCCGTAGGCCGTGAAATCAGCGAACAGTTTGTTGTTGAATATGTAGGTCCACCTTGCGGACAGCACATTGTTGCCCCAGTTCAAGTTCAGGTTGGACTCATCCTCGGTCAGCATCGTGTAAGGCTCGTAATCCGAGCCATAGAACCGCTTGCTGGACTTGGATTTGTCCTCGTAGCGGAAATAGTCCCGTCCGCTGTAGAACCCGATCCAACCTCTGCTCCGATCGGAGAACTTGTGGGAAACCTTGGCATTGACATCGTAGAAGGCGTAGTTCAGCGGACAGCCCGCCCATTTGATGACGCGATCGAAAAGGAATGTGTGCATTCCTCTGGCACTCAGCGAGAAAGTGGTGTTCCCGTTCTTCAAAGGTCCTTCCAGATGGAATTTCTCGGCAAGGAAACCAGCTGTGACACTTCCGGATATTTTCTTGGCATTGCCGTCGTTTGTGCGCACATCCACCACACTTGAGACCCTGCCGCCGTACCGTGCCGGAAACGAGCCTTTATAGACCGTGACCTTCTTGACAGCCTCCGGAGTGAACACGGACAACAGGCCGAAAAGGTGGCTGACATTATAGATGGCTGTGCCGTCCAGCAGCATCAGGTTCTCGTCAACGCCGCCTCCACGGACATATATTCCTGAGAATCCTTCGTTTCCGCCTTGCACGCCCGGCATCATCTGGAGGGTCTTCAGAACATCCTTCTCGCCGAGGACAACCGGAGTGTTGGCGATCAGTTCGTGCGGTACCTCGATCGCACCCATATAGGTGGAGCGGATTCCGGCATCCTTGCGGGCGGTTATCCGAGCGCTCTTGATCTCAGCGGACGGAGCCAGGGCCACATTGAGCGTAAGGTTCTTTTTCAGGTTGATCCTCTTTGTCCTGGCGGCGCACCCTATGTATGAATATGTCAGTTCGACATCGCCCTCCGGAATGGTCAGGGAATAGAATCCGAAGTTGTTGGTGGAGGTGCCGGTCGTTCCTGCCACTGAGTGGCCTTCCTTACCGGTCCCTGTGTTTCCAACCCGGCCGGTCGCTGAGACACTTTTGGTCGCAGAGCCTGTCGAAGCGACAACTCCCGCCCCGATCAGCGTCTCCCCCGTCGCCTCGTCCGTGACATACCCACAAACCGTATAACGTTTTCTGACAGGAGTATCACGTGTCAGAACCACATACCCATTACGAACCTCCCATTTGACACCCGTCCCTTCCAGAACCTTATCCAAAGCCTTCTCAAGCGACAAGCCCTCAACGGAAGCTTCTTCACATTTCCTATCAAGAAGCTTCCCCAGTTCCGAATCGTAGACAAACCGCACACCGAAATGATCCCTAATCCTGTTTATGGCCATCGAGATCGTCTCGTTATCTTGGCAAAGACAATCAAACGAAACCAGCGGCATAGCAAGAATTACCAGTAAAATACCTATAACACTATTTTTCATCTTTTCTCAGTCAATATATTCACTTAACTCAGTCGTTAGAATCACCTCAGTGCACAGTTCATTCATAATAATGAATATTATGGTATCACATATGAAGCTCCATACTTCCCTTGATTCACAAGATTATAGACTCCATCACGCCCTTGTTTAACATATATGGATACGGTATAAGTATGCTCATCAGGAGAATCCGCCACCATTATGGACACCTTCTCACCACTGAAGAAAGGTCCGTACTCTTTCTCAAAGGATTGTTTACAATAACAAGTAGTGCTGTTGCCTTGAACCTTATATACTGCCGGGACAACGACTATGATTGGATGTTCCTCTACCGCAATCGCTTCAGACACCGCCTCAGCCATATATTTCACATAATATTCAGACTCATCGTCAGTCCCACACCTCCCACAAGATGAAAACACAAAGAAAATGAGAATTGGCAAAAATTGAAAAAAATGACGCATATCAATAACTATTTCAAAGTTACAATTTTAAAACTCATCTACTGCCCAAATCCTATTAGGGTAGTTTCACAAGTAAGACGCAGCGATTCTAAAAAGTACCATCCTTTTTCTGAAATATTCTCAAATATAACAACATTCTTCACAACACGTCAATAGCACTCAGGTGCGCGAATATGCTCGCACCCGGAAGTGCAACTCGCTTGCCATCAGGCAGATGACATTTTAGGTGCGCAAGGTTTTTCACACCTGGAAGTCCTGAACACCAACAGAACGCTCTGTAACTAAGCCGACGACTCACAGGTGCGCGAATATGCTCGCACCTGGAAGTGCAACTCACTAGCCATCAGGCAGATGACATTTTAGGTGCGCAAGGTTTTTCACACCTGGAAGTCCTGAACACCAACAGAACGCTCTGTAACTAAGCCGACGACTCACAGGTGCGCGAATATGCTCGCACCTGGAAGTGCAACTCACTAGCCATCAGGCAGATGACATTTTAGGTGCGCAAGGTTTTTCACACCTGGAAGTCCTGAACACCAACAGAACGCTCTGTAACTAAGCCGACGACTCACAGGTGCGCGAATATGCTCGCACCTGGAAGTGCAACTCACTAGCCATCAGGCAGATGACATTTTAGGTGCGCAAGGTTTTTCACACCTGGAAGAGCGGGGGCCTATGGTTTATGGGGCAGAAAACGTACGGCAAAAGCTCCTTGTTAGTCGCTCCTTCTCAAGGCTTAAGGCGATGTCTGAATATTCTAGAGCGACATCAGGAAGAGGATGACCTTCTTTACACCTTGGCGGATGGAGTCCAGGGCTTTGCTGATCTGATTGCGGACGGTGTTCTCGGAAAGGCCGAGCGACTGTGCTATCTCGCTGTACTTCATCCCGTCACGGCGGCTCATCAGGAATATTCTCCGTCTCTTGGCCGGGAGGCGATCAATGGCTGACCAGATCCGCGCCTCCTTGACGGAATTGTCCACGGCCTCATCATCGGAAATCACAACGCCATCCTCAATCGGAAGGACATCCTCACCTACGCTGTCCAAGCACACATTCTGATGCTGTTCTTTCCTAAGCACATCGATGCATCGGTTTCTCACGGCCGTGTAGAGATAAGCCCTCGGGCTGTCAATCCCACCATCCGAAGTCTGTTTCATCCAATATGCCGTAAAAGCCTCCTGCACCAGATCCTCGATCAGATCCTTGTCCTTGAGATAGTGCAACGCATAGATACACAAAGGCTTGTAGTAAAGTCTAAACAAAGAATCTATGCCTGTTGCCTGCACCATAACGCCACAAAGTTAACCAACGCCAGGCATATTATCAAATTCTTCTTCACGGACCAAGCCCAAACAAGTCCTACATCTCCACGAAGATCATCCTACTATGGCGCGACTCTAAATCTCCTGCATCCAGGATTCCAAGCGAGTGCGGCTTCACAACAAAGAACATCCTTTACGGTAATATTCAAAGCCCATTTCAGCAAAATTATAACGTCCGTTATTATAACCATAGTTATAATTTTTTCAGGAATGTACAAAAACAGCAGATATTCAAGAATTTAGACTATAAAGACGAAAATATTTTCATACCGGAATCAACTTTGGCACGGAAATGGCATAATCCCCTGTCGACATAAATATTTTTACTCATAAACCAAAAACTGACTCAATAGTTATTTCATAAGTATTGAATAAGATTAGCCGAAGCCGGGTGAGAACCTCGCTTCGGTTTTTGCTTTATATCTCGGGATAAAGGAGGTAAGGCGCGCGGCGAGACTTGAAGTTTTCGACATCGGAGGCCCAACGGGCGGAGATCCCGGCAGCGGAGGAACCGTTCTCGATCATCGAGCGGAACCAGTCCACACCGGCGAGAAGTTCAAAGAAGTTGTTCTTACCGAAGAACTTATCGCCCATATTCAGATTGCGGTAAGCATCGATGACATATTCAAGATTGATCTTTTCCGCCCAGATGTCGCGGAGTGGCTTGCGGCGAAGGTCAACGCCGTGGCACTCCTCATCCAGGAACTGCGGGCTTTTCGCGCCGGGGATGCTTCGAGGCACAAAGGAGAAGGAATATCCCGTCATCGCCGGATGCCCGTAGGTCTCAAACGGGAACTGCGTGCCGCGGCCGAGGCTGACCACCGTACCCTCGAAGTAGCAGGTTGATGAATATAGGTACACGGCCCTCATGTCCTTAATGTTCGGGGAAGGCGGCAGGATAAGGCTGTAGCGGGTGTTATGGGTGTAATTCAGGCACGGAACCACAGTCAGGTCGCAGGTACCGTTCTCCAGCCATTTCTCGCCGTTGATCATCAGCGCCAACTCACCGAGCGTCATTCCGTGAACAGTCGTGATCGGCAGCCAACCGACACCGGACTTGAATTTCATATCCAGAACAGGACCGTCAACATAGAAGCCGTTCGGGTTCGGGCGGTCAAGAATGACGACCTGTTTCCCGTCTCTGGCGCAGGCCTCCATCAGATGATGCATTGTGATATAATAGGTATAGTACCTAAGGCCTACATCCTGAATATCAATCACAAGGACATCAAACTTATCGGTTTTCTCCTTGCTCGGAATCCGTGAGCCTTTCTCGTAAAGCGACAGGATCTCCACTCCGGTTTTCTCGTCCACACTGCTGCTGACGTGCTCTCCGGCATCGGCGTTGCCACGGAAGCCGTGCTCCGGAGAGAAGATTGCCTTGACATCCACTCCTTTTTCGATCAAGGCATCAACAATGTGCTGACCGTACTCAATCTTTCCGCCAGGGACGGAAGGTTCGGTGAACGGGATCAAGGAAATCTCATCAACTCTCTTTCGAGGAAAGCACCCGCCATATTCAGCAAGAGCGTCTGCCAACTTGGAGCCGGTCACCTTGTCTCCGACTATACCCGTCTGATTGCTGAACACCGCAACCCGCTTCCCTTGCAGCAGCGGCTGGTACTCCTCGAACCTCTCGTCACCAAGCACTACTCTTCTTGAATATGTCCGTGCGGCAAGCACGTCAGTCAAAGATATCGCTATTATTGTAATAATCAAGAATTTAGGATTGTGTCCCATAATCATTGGTCATTTTCTGGTTCAAGATACGAAAATTCGCAAAGAAGACACAAAAAAAAGATTTGATTATAGAAATATTCATCGGGCACTTCAACAAGCTCAGTGACCGGCGGATCACTGCATCGAACCACCGACGAGGTCGAGGATCTCGGAGGTGATCTTTTGCTGACGGCCCTTGTTGTACTCAAGAGTGAGTTCCTGAAGGAGGTCGTTGCCGTTGTCGGTGGCGAGCTGCATCGCGACGGTGCGGGCGGCTTGCTCGGCGGCGGTGCTGTCCAAAAGGGTGGTGAATACGCGGAGACGGACCACCTTCGGGAGGAGGGTGGCTATCAAGGCCTCCTTGGATGGCTCTACGATCAGGTCTTCTGTGGTTGGTGAGCCCTGTCGAACCACCGGCGCTCCGACAGGCTCAGCGCCCCTGTTCGTGTCGGATTCGGAGGCGGAATCGGTGATCTTCCCGACCTGAATGTCAGCGGTGGCATCGGCCAAGGACAGAGGCAGATAGGTCTGCCTTGTGGTCGGCTGTGAAGAGGTTGATTTATAGTGATTATAAACCAGCTCCACCTTGTCGAACCGACCGGAGACAAAGCCGTCAAATAGTTCCTGAGCCAAAGCGGAGGCCGCATCGTATGACGGAGAATCCGACATCTTCGTGAAATCCGCGGGACTCGGGAAGCCGAGTTTCCTCATCGCCTCCGCCATCTTTCGGCCTACGGAATAGACCGTGATGTCGGCATCGCCAAGACCCGAGGCACGATATTCATTGATCACCGCCGTGGCCTCCCGGATGGCGTTGGAATTGAACGCGCCGCAGAGCGAAGAATTGGAGGCGAAGGCGACAATCGCAACCTTTCGCACCTCACGCTGAGCCATCAATGAATATGCCCCGTCCATCCCCGCCAGGTCGTGCCGGTTCGACAGGCTCAACCGATCAGCACTCTGGTCAAATCCATGTTCAGCTGATCCTGAGCCACGAACGGAACCATCTTCCGAAGCCGCGGCGGACATATTCACAGCACCCATCAGGTCGATGAGCATAGAGTGCAGTCGCCTCTCGTACGGAAGCATGTTCTGAATCGCCATCTGCGCTTTCTGCAGCTTCGCGGCGGCCACCATCTTCATCGCCGAGGTGATCGCCAGAGTGCTGCTGATGGAATTGATCCTGACCTTTATCTCCTTCAGTGACGGCATATTCTTCTACAACTAATTGAACTTCTTGACTTTCATCTTCCTTTTGCCGGAATCTATAAGAATTGACCTCACCACGCCGGAAGCCACATCCTCGATCACGTTGAACAGTTCCGGATCCACCTTTCCCGCCGACAGTTTGTCAAGTACATCGGTCTGATGGGTGGCCCTCATCCGTTCAAGGAACAGGACATCGAACTCATGCACCTGATCCAGGCTGATGTCCTTCATCAAGCCGTGGGTGCCGCAATAAAGGACGGCGACCTCCTCACCGACTGGCATCGGAGAGTACTGCGGCTGGATCAGCTGCTGATTGTTCTTGCGGCCCTTGTCCAGAACCATTTCCGTCACTCTGTCCACATCCGATGAATACTTCGAGAATGACTCCAGCTCGTTGAACTGCGCCTGCTCGATCTTCAGGGTTCCGGCCACACTCTTCATCGACTTCACCTGAGCGGCTCCGCCGACACGGGACACGGAGATGCCCACATTGATGGCCGGACGCTGGCCCTGGTTGAACAGGTCAGTCTCAAGGTAGATCTGACCGTCGGTGATGGAAATCACGTTGGTCGGGATGTAGGCGGACACGTCGCCGGCCTGGGTCTCGATGATCGGAAGGGCTGTCAGCGAGCCGCCGGCCTTGACCTTGCCCTTCAACGAATCCGGAAGGTCGTTCATCTGCTCAGCGACCTCCTGCTGGTCAATGATCTTCGCGGCTCTTTCCAGAAGCCGTGAGTGCAGGTAGAAGACATCACCCGGATAGGCCTCACGTCCTGAAGGTCGGCGAAGGATCAGGGAAACCTCACGGTAGGCCACCGCCTGCTTTGAAAGGTCGTCATAGACAACGAGGGCGGCACGGCCGGTGTCACGGAAATATTCCCCAACAGCTGCTCCGGCAAACGGGGCGAAATACTGCAGCGCGGCGGGATCGGCCGCGGTGGCGGCGATGACAACCGTGTAGTCCATCGCACCCTTCGAGCGGAGCGTCTCCACGATGTTGGCCACGGTGGAACCCTTCTGTCCGACCGCCACATAGATGCAATAGACAGGATTCCCGGCCTCGTAGTTGGCGCGCTGGTTGATGATCGCGTCGATGGCTATGGCGGTCTTGCCGGTCTGACGGTCGCCGATGATGAGTTCCCTCTGGCCACGGCCGATCGGGATCATCGAGTCGATCGCCATGATTCCGGTCTGGAGAGGCTCGGTGACGGGCTGACGGAATATTACACCGGGAGCCTTGCGCTCCAGCGGCATCTCCGTCAGGTCTCCTTCGACCTTGCCGAGTCCGTCAAGCGGAACGCCAAGCGGATCGACCACTCTTCCGAGCATCTGCTCGCCGACCTTGATGGAGGCGATCCGTCCGGTTCTGCGGACTGTCATTCCTTCCTTGACCTCATCGGTAGGGCCGAGAAGCACGGCACCGACATTGTCCTGCTCAAGGTTCATCACGACACCCATGACTCCGCTCTCAAATTCGAGCAGTTCTCCGGCCTCGGCGTTGGTCAGGCCGTACATTCTGGCCACACCATCGCTGACCTGAAGGACTTTGCCGATTTCCTCGAACCGGAGGGAGGTGTCGATGTCTTTCAGCTGTTCCAGAAGCACCTGGGAGATTTCACTTGGTTTTATGTTGTCCATACTAAACTATTCTTCTGTTCTTTTCTATGAATTGACGCCGGATGAGATCGAGCTGGCGGGAGACGCTGGCGTCCAGGACGGTGTCCTCGACCTCGAATACGAAGCCGCCTATGAGGGACGGGTTGACTTCGGTTTTCAGGATCAGCCTGCAGCCGGTCTGTTTCTCGACCAAATCACGGAGACGGGACTCCAATGCCGGTCGCTGAGCTTGTCGAAGCGACCCTTCGACAGGCACAGGGTCCGAAGGAGTTGGCTCAGGGTCCAGCAGTGCCGGATCAGCGACCACAAGCCGCGCGCGCTTGATGTGCCGTGAGCGGTAATATTCAGTGACGAAGGTGGTCAGAACCAGCCTTACATCACCGATGCGGCCGTTACGGATCAAGAGTTCGAGGAATTTATGCAGTTCCTGAGCCATCGAATCTTTCAATGAAGCCTCAAAAAGCGAGATTTTCTGAACCGCCGCAACCGCAGGATCATCCACGGCACGCCGGAAATCAGGCACTTCGTCAAGAGCCTTCTCAATGACCTGCACCTGGGCCGCAACCAACTCACCGGAGCCGGTCTCTTCGACCAGCTTCAGAAGTGCGGTGGCGTAACGTGTCGCGATAATTCCTGTGTTCATAGCATCAATTCTTCAAGTCCTTAGACGAGGAAACCTCATCCACAAGCCTATCAACCAGAGCCGACTGCTCAGCACCATCCGAAAGGCTCGCCTTCAGCACCTTCTCGGCGACGCTGACAGAAAGCAGCGCGACCTCCTTGCGGACATCTCGCAAAGCGCTCTCCTTCTCGGCGGCGATCTGCGTGCGGGCCTGATCCAGAATGCGGGAAGCCTCCTCCCTCGCCTGAACCTTCGCCTGCTCGACGATGTTGTCCCTCGAAGCCGCGGCCTCCTTCAGAATCCGGCTCTGCTCCTGCCTGGTCTCCTCGATCATCCGGGACTGTTCCTCAGCCAGATTGCGAAGCCTCTCCTCCGCCTCCTTGGCAGCCTTGATGGAATTACCTATCCTCTGCGCCCTCTTCTCGACCGAGCCGGTGATCATAGGGAAGCCCCACTTCGCCAGCACGAAGAAGACGATGCCGAAGATCAGCGTCATCCACACAAGCAATCCGAAATCAGGAGTGATGAGTGACATTTGCTATTTCGCGATAAGACAAACAACGATAGCGAACAGACAGGCACCCTCAATCAGGGCGCTGACGATGATGGCCGTCATCCTGTAGTGGTCAGCCTTCTCCGGCTGGCGCGCGCCGGCCTCAAGGGAAGCCGTACCGATCTTACCGATACCGAAAGCGGCGGCGAAAGCAGCCAGACCAGCACCAAGAGCCGCACCTACTCTACCAAGAGAGAGGGCCTGAAGCAACATTGTAGAAAGTAACATAATCCTATGATTTTAAATTAATTATTCTGAATATTCAAAATTATTCCGAAGCCTCCGGCCTCTGCCGCGACAGTCCTATGAAGACGGCCGACAGCATCGTGAAGACGTAGGCCTGAATGAACGCCACAAGCAGTTCCAGACAATCCATAAACACACCCAGCAGGACAGCCACAACCGTAAGGCTGCCGTTCAGGGCGGCTCCAAGCTCAGCGGTCAGGAATATCACGGCCACAACTCCAAGAATCATGAAGTGTCCTGCGAGGATGTTGGCGAAAAGCCTGACCATCAAGCTGAAAGGCTTTGTGAACATCCCGATGATCTCAATCGCCGGCATCAACGGAAGCGGCACCTTCAGCCAGGTCGGAACCTCCGGCCAAAGAATATCCTTCCAATAATGCTTGTTTCCGAATATATTGACAATGAAGAAGGTGAACAGTGCCAGCACGAGCGTCACGGCGATGTTGCCGGTGATGTTGGCTCCACCAGGGAAGAACGGCACGATACCCATCAGGTTGTTTATGAATATGAAGAAGAACGCTGTCAGCAGGTAAGGCGAGTACCTTTTGTAGTCCTCTCCCACGCAGCTCTTTATGACATCATTCTCGATCATCGTCACGAGCATCTCCATCAGGCCTACCACGCCTTTCGGAGCCTCCTCACGGGCGTCGTGCTTCCTGTACCATTTGGCGGTTCCAAGTACGATGAACAGCAGCAAGGCGCAGTTGATCATCAGACCTAACACATTCTTGGTGATGGAGAAATCCCACGGCCTTACCTCCGAGCCGTCAGCGGCGCGCTCAACAATCTTGTTCTCGTACTTGCTTCCGGCCCGGGCGATGTAGAACCCTTCATATTCACCGTGTTCCAAATGCTTGGAACTGAACATCGTAGGAATCGCGGACGTGGCCGTAGAGATATTCGTCCATGTCAAAGCCACCGCCCTTCTCCTCCGCGGCCAGGGACAACGGAAGCAAAAGGCCAATGAATATGTAGATCCACTTTCTCATCACAGTTCCACACACGCCACAACGTGATTATCATTTATTTCCACAAAGCCTGAGGAGATAGCCACCTTGTCCGTCGCCTCACCGTTACGATAAGCGATCACGCCCTTTTCCAGCGAGCTC
>OCLH01000037.1_pt1 | contig 21936 bp, 19 predicted proteins | sample 1495891 | NCBI WGS metagenome assembly OCLH01 (sample SAMN03418266, study PRJEB22391) | human gut metagenome | biome: human-gut; feature: organic feature; material: feces | host: Homo sapiens | place: Tanzania | collected 2013-01
AGCTACATCATCAGTAGCAAGAAAAAAGGACAGAAACAGAAGGCATACGCCTACGAGATACAGGTGTACAAGAGTTGGAACAGGACAGAAGAAGTGTATGAGGCAGTCTTTGACTCCTATTCGATGGACTTGAACACCTTCAAGGCACAACTGCAAGCCCGGTTGAGCGAATGGAATGACAACGAGGAAGGTTATACCTATTATATAGGCAGTGATGCACGCAACTACTATCAGGCAACCGATGCCGCCAAACTGAAGGGATGTGAGAGCGTGACCATCAGTGTGACATGCTGCGACGGTGTGCAGTTGGGGCAAGGCACCACACAATACAAATGCAAGAGTTGTGGCGGTTCGCTGAATGATCATAGCAAGAAATGCGCCATGACAACATCGGTGACAGAAAACACCCTCGACCTCTCAGATTTGTATAAGCAGGAGAAGGAAGCCAATGCCAAGATAACCTCTTTGCAATCGCAAATCAATCAGTTGGAAGCGGAGAACAAATCACTTGTCAAGCAAATCGCCAATGCAAGTGTGGAAGATGCAGCCAAGTATCGGGAGCAATACAACAAGAACAAAGTTTCCATCGAACAACTGAACAAAGAACTTGCCACATGGCAACAGAAACAAAGGGAAATAGAGGAAGCCAAGGCAGAGGCAGGAAAGGACAATGACGTGGCGACGGATGACTACTATCGCATACCAGCCATTATGAACGACTGCAAGAGTGCCTACAACCTAACTTGGCAAGGGGAAGGAACATGGAGCGGCTATACTTACATTCGAAAAGCCACCATGCCCAACATCAACGGCATCATCACCTTCAAGGCAACATTGAAGATTGCCAGAAAGCCGAAATTTTTCTTGGGCATCAAGATACACAGAGCCATCCTGCAGATCTGTTGGGAGCTGACATCGGAATACACCAACACCTCGGTAGTGGATGTGATAACGCTTGACCCAAGCAAGACCGAGCAGGAAAAGGCGAACGAAGTGAACAAGCGCATCTCGGAAATCGCACAGGAATATCCATCGTGCAAGATAACCACCGAATATGCTAAGAGCGCACCTGCCGATGACAATAACACCGATGATACCTTTCATCTGCTATGGTCGAGCGATAGGTTAGAGATAGCCAGAGAGGTGGACAGCAGAATCACCAAGATATACGCAGACTTGGTATCGTTGGAGAAGATGATGCACTACAAGCGCAACATCATCGACGTGCTGATGGACATCGCTCCACATATCAATGCTGACGAAGGACGACGGTTGACACTGGTGGAGAAATGCAAGAAACGTTGGTTAAGGAAAGCTGCCGACACCAAACATTCAGATGATTATCACGGCAAGTTTAATGATGAAGACAATGAAAATGAGAAATAGAAAAGAATACAAGGCTGATGCAGCGGAGAGGGTTGCAGGGTCAGTGAGCAAGAAGCGACGAATGGATATTGTGAGAACATTGCTGGTAGCAATCTTGCTCCTCGCCCTCCCCTCTAAAACATTCGCCCAATGGGGATTTGATGTTGCCAGCGTAGAAGCCTACATCAATGACCACAAGAAACAGCGGAGCCTGTTGCTTGCAAGAAGCACTTTGGAATACAGCAACAAACTGTTGCATAGTTACAGCAAGGACGAAACCAAAGCATACAAGGATCTAAATGTTGACCTTGACAAGTACACCAGGGCATTTGATGTGATAGATGTGCTATATCAAAGTTTACGAACCAGTCTGAACGTGTACTCCACCTACGAGGGTGTGAGCGACAGAATATCGGACTATAAGAAGCTGTTGGATGACTACAACAAAAAAGTCATCAAACGAAAGCGCATCTCGCTTGCCGATACCATACTGATAGGCATCAACCGACGAGCCATAGAGAATATCGCAAATGAAGGCGAATACCTCTACAAAAGCGTGAGCGACTTGGTGCTGTATGCCACAGGAGCGGCAGCGTGTTCTACGGCAGACCTTCTTGTGGTGTTGGAAAGCATCAACACCTCGCTTGACAATATAGAGAAGCATCTGAACAAAAGCTACTTTGAGTCGTGGCGATATATCCAAGTGCGCATCGGCTATTGGAAAGAAAAGGTTTACCGAACCAAAAGCAAGCAGCAAATACTGGAAGATGCCTTCGGTCGGTGGCGAGTGGCAGGTAAACTCGGATATTGAGAGAACGAAGAATTTATAATCCCATATATAATAATGTATAGGCATGGATAGAAAGAAAACAAGAATAGGAACCATCATGTTGATGTTGGGAGTCGCTATCAGCGGCAATGCCCAAAGTGGTGTAACATACAATCATGACAGTTCGAAAAAGAACCAGATAACGGTGATGGAAATCGGTAGTGGTAGTCTGTCACCAGAATTGTACTATCAGTTACTGCACAGCAGTTACAAGAAATCGGCTGCGAGTAAGAACAAACTCGGTTATCGTACCACGGCAGGAATCGGAGCTTACAATCAAGTGGAATATGCCGAAGCCATCGACTCTGCCCTGACCAAAAGAGCAGAGATTGAGGCGTTGAATATGGCAGACCGTCAGATTGACCTCGCCTGGAAAGTGGAAGGAAGCAAAATTAACAGCAAGATGAATGCCTTCAAGAGCAACATCGACCGCATCCTGCCTGTAGGCGGATCCATCGGTGACAAGCAACGCTGGACAGAATACTATCATGTCTATGAGACAGCCATCAAAGCCACCAAGGATGCCTATATGCCCAATGCCAAGCGTAAGAAGATGTACCTACAGATTTATACAGATGTGGCAAAACAGAACGAGACACTTGTGAAGCAACTGGTGCAGATGTCGAATGCCAGCAAGACCAAGGAATTGTTGACAGCAAACGGCAACTACCAGACCGCCAACAAACGAAGTATCATCAGCAGTGCATCCAGCAAATGGCGAGAGGCAGGAATGGCAGTGAGAAACAACACATATTCTGGCGGTAATAACGGCTCGAATGAGGATGACAATGATTTGAAAATAAACAGATAAGGAGTTATGGCAGACAACAGCAGCATATTATCCGACTTCGGCATCAACATCTTGGAAGAAGAGATTGATGACGTGATTTTCAAGACCAACGAGTTCCTGTGCGACGCTACTTTCACAGGCTCGAATGGGCCTTTTTGGTGGGTCGTTCAAATGTGTATGGCACTCGCAGCCCTCTTCTCTATCGTGGTGGCAGCGAACATGGCCTACAAGATGATGGTGAAGCATGAGCCACTGGATGTGATGAAACTATTCAAGCCATTGGTGATAAGCATCATCCTCTGTTGGTGGTACCCACCTGCCGATACAGGCATGACGAACAGTGGCAGCAATTGGTGCGTACTGGACTTTCTGAGTTACATACCAAACTCCATTGGAAGTTATACCCATGACCTATATGAGGCGGAAGCCACACAGATAGAGGACAAGTTTACGGAAGTTCAGCAGCTCATCTACACCAGAGACACGATGTACACCAACGTACAAGCCCAGGCAGACATTGCCCATAAGGGAACAACAGACCCGAATCTGGTGGAATCGACCATGGAGCAGACAGGTGTGGATGAAGTGACCAACATGGAAAAGGACGCAGCCAAGCTGTGGTTTACCTCACTGACTGCAGGAGCCGTAGTGAACATCGACAAGATTGTGATGCTGATAGCATTGATCGTCTTCCGTATCGGTTGGTGGAGCACCATCTATTGTCAACAGATACTGTTGGGAATGCTGACGATATTTGGACCGATACAATGGGCGTTCTCGCTACTGCCGAAATGGGAAAGCAGTTGGGCGAAGTGGCTGACAAGGTATCTGACCGTGCATTTCTATGGAGCCATGCTCTACTTCGTGGGCTTCTACGTGCTATTGCTCTTCGACATCGTGCTCTGCATACAGGTGGAGAACCTGACGGCTATCACCGCCAGTGAGCAGACGATGGCGGCATATTTGCAGAACTCGTTCTTCTCGGCAGGGTATCTGATGGCAGCAAGTATCGTGGCTTTGAAGTGTTTGAACTTAGTTCCAGACCTTGCGGCATGGATGATACCAGAGGGCGATACCGCATTCTCTACCAGAAACTTCGGTGAGGGTGTGGCACAGCAAGCCAAAATGTCGGCACAGGGAACACTTGCCCATGTTGTTCATTAAAGGTAAAAAGGTAAAAGAGTAAAAAGGTAAATAACGAAATAGCAATGGTAATCAAGAATTTAGAGAATAAGGTGAAGTTGGTGACTATCATCTGTAGCCTGTTTCTGGTTGGGTGCGTGCTGATAAGTATCAGTAGCATCTGGACGGCGAAGAATATGGTGGTGGATGCACAGAACAAAATCTATGTGTTGGACGGCAACGTACCAATTTTGGTGCAGCGTACGACGATGGATGAGACATTGGATGTGGAAGCAAAGAGCCATATCGAGATGTTCCATCATTATTTCTTCACATTGGCACCAGATGACAAGTACATCAAATACACGATGGAGAAAGCCATGTACTTGGTGGATGAGACAGGATTGGCGCAGTACAATACGCTGAAAGAAAAGGGTTTCTACTCCAACATCATGGGAACAAGTGCCGTGTTCAGCATCTTCTGTGACAGTATCAAGTTCAACAAGGAGAAGATGGAGTTTACCTACTACGGCAGACAGCGCATCGAGCGCAGAACCAATGTGCTGACCCGTGAACTGGTGACGGCAGGACAACTGAAACGAGTTCCGAGGACTGACAACAATCCACATGGATTGCTGATAGTGAACTGGAGAACCTTGCTCAACAAGGATATTGACCAGAAGACAAAGTCGAACTATTAAAGGTAAAAGGGTAAAGAAGTAAAAAGGTAAAAAAAAATAACGATGAACACAAAAGGATTTAAGCAGATGCTCATTGGGGAGAAGATGCCCGACAAGGACGACCCTAAATACAAGGAACGCTATGAGCGAGACGTGAGAGCCGGAAGGAAGTTTGCCAAGATGTGCAGAATCGACAAAGCGGCAGCCAAGGTGCAGAGGTTTGCCGACTTGCACAAGACACTGTTCTTGGTCATCGTGTTCGGTTTTGTAGGTGTGAGCTTCAGTTTCAACATCTATCGCATGGCAAGAGCTTATCACTATCAGGGTGAGCGACGCACCGCCACGGAGCGACAGGACTCGCTGATAAAGGCTCGCCATCAGAATATGGGGAATGCAAAGAACATAGTAAGAACCAATGAGGATGCACGCCATCCTCATAAATACAAATAACGATGAAGCTGACAGAAAGAATCAATTTCAGACAACCCAAGTACATGCTACCTGCGATTGTCTATCTTCCACTGCTCGGTGCCTCCTACTTTATCTTCGACCTCTTTGATACCGAGGTGGCGGAAAAGCAGGATGCCAATATGCAGACCACGGAATATCTGAATCCGAACCTGCCACAAGCCCATATCAAGGGTGGTGACGGTATCGGAGGTAAATATGAGAACATGTTGAACGCCTACGGCAAGATAGAAGACCATAGTGCCGTGGAAAATATAGACCGAGACAATGAGCAAGAAAAAGAAGAATACCAAAGCAAGTATTCGGATGCCGAACTGCAACAGTTGGATGCCGAAGCCAAGAGGCAAGCAGAAATGGAAAAACAGAGAGAAGCGCAAGAAGCCCATGAGCGACAAAGAGAGAACGAGGCGTTGGCAGAGCTGAACAAGGCACTTGCCGAAGCAAGGTTGAAGGGACAGCAAGCCACGCAACAGAACTCATCGTCTTCAGCAACAGCATCCGATGAAACAACAGCTACAGCCAAGGGCGGTATCAACATTGAAGGCAAAATCAAGGTGAATGAGAATGCCAGAAAGGAAGCGGACGAGAATGACAAGCCAAATGAGGTGGTGAAAAAGGTGAAGACATCATCGGATTACTTCAACACCTTGGCAGTGAATGAGAAAGAGCCTACACTGATCAAGGCTATCATTGACGAGAATGTGAAAGCCGTGGATGGAAGTCGTGTGCGCCTGCGACTGTTAGATGATGTGGAAATCGGCGAGATAATAGTGAAGAAAGGCGCATACCTGTATGCCACCATGAGCGGTTTCAGTTCACAACGAGTGAAAGGCACGGTAAAAAGTGTGCTGGTGGATGACGAGATAGTGAAAATCAACCTGTCACTCTATGACACAGACGGCATGGAAGGATTGTATGTGCCAAGCAGCCAGTTCCGTGAGACCACCAAGGATGTGGCAAGCGGAGCCGTGACCGGCAATGTGGATATGAACACCACCAATACTGGCAGTAGTTTTTCACAATGGGGCATGCAGACCATGCAGAATGCCTATCAGAAAACAAGCAATGCCATAGGCAAGGCTATCAAGAAGAATAAAGTGAAACTGAAATATGGCACCTTTGTGTATCTGATAAACAGCAAAGAGACCAAGAGTAAGTAAACATCAACATTCAAAGAATACGAATATGAATATCAAGAAGACCATTGGCGCACTGATGATGTGTGCGATAAGTGCCATACCGATGATGGCACAACAGACCTGTGCGGAGAGCTATCAGCCCTGCACCTACCAGGAAATGGAGCAACTGACTGTGAACGAGCAAGTGACTACGGTCATTACGGCAAGCGAACCCATCCGCTTTGTGGATATATCCACCGACAAGATAGCAGGAGACCAACCCATCAACAATACTGTGCGACTGAAGCCCAAGGAAGGAATGCATGAAGATGGCGAAGTGCTTGCCATCGTGACCATCGTGACGGAACGATACCGCACACAATATGCGCTGCTCTATACCACGAGATTGCAAGAGGCTGTGACGGATAAGGAGATACAACAGATAGAGAAGAATGCCTATAACAATCCTGCGGTTACCTTGTCCTCTACGGACATGGCACGATATGCTCGTCAGATATGGAGTTCGGAAGCCCATGTGAACGATGTGAAGACCAAAGCGCATAAAATGGTGATGCGACTGAATAACATCTATTCGTCTGGCGACTATTTCTTCCTGGACTTCTCGGTAGAGAACAAGACGCATATACCATTTGATATAGACCAAATACGATTGAAGCTGACGGACAAGAAGACCACCAAGGCAACCAACTCGCAGATGATAGAGTTGCATCCAGTCTTCACGTTGGAGCAGACCAAGCGTTTCCGCTATGGCTACCGCAATGTGATAGTCATTCGGAAAATGACATTTCCGAATGACAAGCAATTAACCATCGAAATGACGGAGAACCAAATCAGCGGTCGTACCATCTCATTGAAAGTGAACTATAGCGATGTGCTGTCAGCCGACTCATTCAATCCGATTTTTCTAAAATAGCAATTATATCCAATGGAAGAAAGCAAGGAGCTACAAGGATTTTACAAGATATTCAGGGCGGTCATCTACATATCCGTGTTGATGGAGTTCTTTGAGTATGCCATAGACCCAAGGGCGATAGACGGCTTTGGCGGTGTGGTGTGCGACCTGCACGACCGCATCAAGCAGTGGTTCATCTACCATGACGGCAACTTGGTGTATAGCAAGGTGGTGACGTTCCTGTTGGTGTGCATCACCTGTGTAGGCACGAGAAACAAGAAACATCTGGAGTTTGATGCCCGAAAGCAGGTGCTGTACCCACTGGTGAGTGGCGTGCTGCTGCTGGTATTGTCCGTGTGGCTCTTCGGCTATGCAATGGACACTCGTCTCTATGCCCTAAGATTGAACATCATCCTATATATGGTGGCAACCATCATCGGAACGGTATTGGTGCATATCGCCTTGGATAACATCTCGAAGTTTCTGAAGGAAGGACTAATGAAAGACCGCTTTAACTTTGAGAACGAGAGTTTCGAGCAGTGCCAAAAGGAGGAATACAACAAATACAGCGTGAATATACCCATGCGCTACTACTATAAGGGCAAGTTCCGCAAGGGATGGGTGAACATCGTGAACCCATTCCGTGGCACCTGGGTAGTGGGCACACCGGGTAGCGGTAAGACATTCTCCATCATCGAGCCGTTCATTCGACAGCATAGTGCAAAAGGCTTTGCCATGGTCGTTTACGACTACAAGTTCCCTACCTTGGCAACCAAACTGTACTACCACTATAAGAAGAACCAAAAGTTGGGCAAACTGCCAGAAGGCTGCAAGTTCAACATCATCAACTTCGTGGATGTGGAATACTCCAAGCGAGTGAACCCGATACAGCAGAAGTATATCAATAACTTGGCAGCAGCGAGCGAGACCGCAGAGACATTACTTGAATCCCTGCAAAAAGGAAAGAAGGAAGGCGGTGGCGGTAGCGACCAGTTCTTCCAGACCTCAGCCGTCAACTTCCTCGCCGCCTGTATCTACTTCTTCATCAACTATGGCAAAGAGCCATACGACAAGGATGGCAAGATGCTGATAGCAGAGAAAGTACTTGACCCGAAGACCATGCAGATGAAGCCGACCGGAAAGGTGTTTAACCATGCAGGAGAAGAAGTGGAGCCAGCCTATTGGTTGGGCAAGTACAGCGATATGCCCCATATTCTGAGTTTCCTGAATGAGAGTTACCAGACCATCTTCAATGTGCTGGAGACCGACAATGAGGTAGCACCCTTATTGGGACCGTTCCAGACCGCCTTGAAGAACAAGGCAATGGAGCAGTTGGAGGGTATGATAGGTACACTGCGTGTCTATACCTCACGTCTTGCCACCAAGGAAAGCTATTGGATATTCCACAAGGACGGCGATGACTTCGACCTGAAGGTCAGTGATCCGAAGAATCCGAGCTATCTGCTGATAGCCAATGACCCAGAAATGGAGAGCATCATTGGAGCATTGAACGCCCTTATTCTCAATCGCTTGGTAACACGAGTGAACACAGGACAAGGCAAGAACATCCCCGTGAGCATCATCGTGGACGAGTTGCCGACCCTCTACTTCCACAAAATAGACAGACTGATAGGCACAGCCCGAAGCAACAAGGTGAGCGTAGCCCTGGGCTTTCAGGAGTTGCCGCAGTTGGAAGCCGACTATGGCAAGGTTGGTATGCAGAAGATTATCACCACCGTAGGCAATGTGGTGAGCGGTTCGGCACGAAGCAAGGAAACGCTCGAATGGCTGTCCTCCGACATTTTCGGAAAAGTGGTGCAACTGAAGAAAGGTGTGACCATCGACCGAGACAAAACAAGTATTAACCTGAACGAGAACATGGACAGCCTTGTCCCTGCCTCCAAAATTTCGGATATGCCGACAGGATGGATCTGCGGACAGACCGCAAGAGACTTTGTGGCAACCAAGACCGGCATGAATGGCAGTATGAACATACAGGAAAGCGACGAGTTCAAGACCAGTAAGTTCTATTGCAAGACCGACTTCAATATGGCAGACATCAAGAAAGAAGAAAGCGAGTATATGCCACTGCCCAAGTTCTACACCTTCAAGAGCCGTGATGAGCGTGAGCGCATCCTCTATAAAAACTTCGTGCAAGTTGGTGAGGACGTGAAAGCCATGATAGCAGAGATATTCAACAAGAAGAATGCCAAGTGACAAAATATCAAAGAGAAACAAAATGAGATTCATGACAGGAAAGATACGGACATACATCATTTTAGCACTCTTGCTGCTGTGCCAGAATATCATGGCACAGAACAAGACACCCACAACAGATAGCCCAAGCCAAACCGACTTGGGCATCTTCGCATTACCTCCCTTAGAACGAGCGGTGCGCTGCATCAAGTATTACGAGGGATGGCACGATATTAAGCGCAACTATCCCTATATCGGATGGGGACATCGGATTTTGCCGCATGAGAAGTTCAGCAAGAACCTCACCTATCAGCATGCCGATTCTCTGTTGCGTTCAGACATTACCAAGTTATGCGCCATGTTCCGCAAGTATGGCAAGGACTCACTACTCCTTGCCGTACTTGCCTACAATGTCGGACCCTACAAAATATTAGGGAACAAAAGATTTCCGAAGAGCCGTCTCCTGCAAAAGATTGAACGAGGATTGCGTGACATAGAAAAAGATTACCTTGACTTTTGCAGATGGAGAGGCAAATGCATTCCGTCCATCAAAAGGCGAAGAATGACAGAACTTCAACTATTATACATCCCATAAAAACGAAATAATACTTCATCAACCATCGAAGTAGCACTTCATAGCCTGTCGAAGTTATACTTCATCGGCACTTCAAGTATATTGGCCTCGTAACTTACAAAGATTGCATAAGAACAGCATTTGTTTATACAAAATTTCTGAGATATTAAAGCGATTCGGCTTAAATAGTCTTAAATTTACAACGTCGTATTTATATTTTCTGCCATTTCTTGTCTTTTCTCAATAAATTTTCGTATTTTTGCAGTCGGATTGTATAGCCAGACCGCAGTTGTCGCAGTAAGACGGGTTCTTTCATGATAACCGAGTCGGCAGCCTACGCCGTGCTGAGTGTAGTGAAGTCAACCATGACATATCTATACGAAAGCGGGCATTGGGTGGGAAGGCAATCCAGACATAGAAGGCGTTTATCGACGCTGTGTTTAAGGCGAACTGAAATCTTCCAAAACTATCAGTATCAAAGTCTTGAACGTAGCCAACGGTAGATGTCCCGGGTGTGATTATATCAATCCCGTGGAGACCTGTAAGCATAGATTGTATCCTTTTGGACGCAATCTAATGTATTATATAGGTCTCTTTACGGTAATGATTTTCATATCGGCGTGGGCTCTGACGTTGTCTGTTCAACTTTGATAGGCAGTTGGAAGAGCCTCAGTTCGTGGAATAGACAACAGGACGATTCCACGCTTTTTTTTGTCGCAATTTAACGGATTTCTGTCTAGAAAAAAGTTAGCACCGATATGAAAGTCGATGAATGGACATCAGAAGATGTACACACCTCAGGAGGAGGTGAATTCCCTCCTTGCGCTGGACTTACCTCCGACGCCCTCCCCGAAGCTCAAAGCACAGTTTCCGCCGAGAGTTCACAAACAGGGGTGTCCACCAGAAATGCCCATATAGCAAGTAAGCCTAAAGCGCAAAAAGAGGAAGACTTTCCTCATTGGTATGCCTTACGTACCACATACGGTAGAGAGAAAAAGGCATACGACTACATGACAGCCAAAGGCATCACGGCTTTCTATCCTACCACCGAGGTAGTGAAACTTATAAAAGGTAAGCGCAAAATTGTTATCGAGTCACGTTTACCCAACATCTTCTTCGCCTACGGTACCGAAGAACAACTCAAAACCTTTGTTTACGACAACGTAAATCTCCCATTCCTTCGTTTTTACTATCGTCACGTCCACGTTGGGCGCAGAATAGAGAAGGTTCCTATGATAGTTCCAGACTATCAGATGGAAAGTCTCAAAATCATCTGTGCTGCCGATGCGGATAATACAATCGTGTCATTAGTCGAAGTGCCAAAGTTCGAGAAAGGACAGTTGGTAAAGGTTATTGATGGTGTATTCAAAGGGGTGGTTGGAATAGTTGCACGCTGGCAGGGGCAACAGAGAGTAGGCGTGGTAGTAGATGATTTGGTAACAATGGCAACAGCCTATATACCAAGTGCGTTTCTTCAAAAAATATAATAAAACAATTAATAAATATGAAATATGCTTTAGTAACAGGAGCCTCGCGAGGTATAGGACGTGCAGTGGCTTTGCGCTTAGCAAATGAGTATCCTGTCATAATCAATTATCATTCTAATTCCGAAAGTGCTAATGAGGTAAAGGAACTAATTGAGGCGAACGGAGGTTATGCAGAGTTGCTACCTTTTGATGTTGCAGATTCACAATCTATAGAAAATGCGATTGACCTGTGGGAGCAAAGACATCCTGATGATTATATTTCTGTGTTAGTAAACAATGCAGGTATTCGTCGAGACAATGTTATGTTTATGATGGCAAATGAGGAATGGCATGATGTCATCAATACAAATCTTAATGGCTTTTTCTATATCACAAGACGCCTATTGAAACATATGATGCCTCGTAAACGAGGTGGAAGAATTATAAACATGTCATCGCTTTCTGGTTTGAAAGGAATGGTAGGTCAGGTAAATTATAGTACTGCAAAAGCAGCGCTAATAGGAGCGACAAAAGCTTTAGCTCAAGAGGTAGCCCCTCGTAACATCACAGTGAATGCAGTGGCTCCAGGTTTCATACAAACAGATATGACTAAGGATTTGCCACAGGACGAACTTAAAAAGTTAGTACCTGTAGGACGTTTCGGGAAACCAGAAGAAGTGGCAGCATTGGTAGGCTTCTTGGTTTCGGATGACGCAGCCTACATCACTGGTGAGGTAATCAGTATAAATGGTGGTCTTTATACATAATCGCTATCACATTCCAATCATTCATAAGTAAGTGATCTAAATTATTTATATATATATCAGTACTAATATGGTTCATTTTCCGTTTTATAGAAACTTGAGTTCAACTTATAAATGCAACTTTTTGGGTGCGGATAATAAGCAATAAAAACATTTATTTTTCAGAGAGGAAAGAGAGACAATGTCCCCCTTTCTCTCACTCTGAATGGATAAAGTTTGCTATCTTTGCTTTAATTGTCCGTCCAAAGAAAAAAAAGTTGCAGATGAGCAAACATATAACCGAGGAACAAAGGTATGCAATTTCTATGATGTTGCAAATACCGATGAGCAAAAAAGCAATAGCGGAAGCTATCGGAGTAGATAAAAGCACTGTTTACAGGGAGATAAAGCGCAATTGCGACGCCCGAAGTGGTAGCTATAGCATGGAGCTTGCCCAGCGAAAAGCAGACAGGCGCAAGCAGCAAAAACATCGCAAGGAAGTGCTTACACCGGCAATGAGAAAACGGATAATAAAGCTGTTGAAGAAAGGATTCAGCCCGGAGCAGATTGTCGGCAGGAGCCGCTTGGAGGGAATTGCGATGGTATCTCACGAAACGATATATCGCTGGATTTGGGAGGATAAGCGGCGGGGTGGCAAACTGCACAAATATCTTCGCAGACAAGGTCGCAGGTATGCCAAACGTGGTTCTAAAAATGCAGGGCGAGGATTTATCCCAGGCAGGGTGGATATTGATGAGCGTCCCGAGATAGTGGAACTGAAGGAGAGATTTGGTGATTTAGAGATAGATACAATTATTGGTAAGAACCACAAAGGTGCCATTCTTACCATTAACGACAGAGCAACAAGCAGGGTCTGGATACGCAAGTTGTCGGGAAAAGAAGCCATCCCGGTAGCTAAGATTGCAGTATGGGCACTGCGGAAAGTGAAAAACTTAATACACACAATTACGGCTGACAATGGAAAGGAGTTTGCAAAGCACGAGGAAATTGCGCAAAAATTGGAAATAAAATTCTATTTTTGCAAACCATACCACTCATGGGAACGTGGTGCCAATGAAAACACCAACGGGCTTATCAGGCAGTATATCCCAAAGGGTAAGGACTTTAGTGAAGTAACCAACAAACAGATTAAGTGGATTGAAAATAAACTCAATAATCGACCTCGTAAAAGACTTGGATACCTCACGCCAAACGAAAAATTTAAACAAATTATTAATCAGAATTCTGTTGCATTTGCAAGTTGAATTCAGCCCTGTAAGAAGTTACTAATGACAAAAAAGAAATTGCCCGTTCGTTTTACGGGTCAGCACTTTACTATTGATAAAGTGCTAATAAAAGATGCAATAAGACAAGCAAATATAAGTAATCAGGATACGGTTTTAGATATTGGGGCAGGCAAGGGGTTTCTTACTGTTCATTTATTAAAAATCGCCAACAATGTTGTTGCTATTGAAAACGACACAGCTTTGGTTGAACATTTACGAAAATTATTTTCTGATGCCCGAAATGTTCAAGTTGTCGGTTGTGATTTTAGGAATTTTGCAGTTCCGAAATTTCCTTTCAAAGTGGTGTCAAATATTCCTTATGGCATTACTTCCGATATTTTCAAAATCCTGATGTTTGAGAGTCTTGGAAATTTTCTGGGAGGTTCCATTGTCCTTCAATTAGAACCTACACAAAAGTTATTTTCGAGGAAGCTTTACAATCCATATACCGTTTTCTATCATACTTTTTTTGATTTGAAACTTGTCTATGAGGTAGGTCCTGAAAGTTTCTTGCCACCGCCAACTGTCAAATCAGCCCTGTTAAACATTAAAAGAAAACACTTATTTTTTGATTTTAAGTTTAAAGCCAAATACTTAGCATTTATTTCCTGTCTGTTAGAGAAACCTGATTTATCTGTAAAAACAGCTTTAAAGTCGATTTTCAGGAAAAGTCAGGTCAGGTCAATTTCGGAAAAATTCGGTTTAAACCTTAATGCTCAAATTGTTTGTTTGTCTCCAAGTCAATGGTTAAACTGTTTTTTGGAAATGCTGGAAGTTGTCCCTGAAAAATTTCATCCTTCGTAGTTCAAAGTCGGGTGGTTGTCAAGATGATTTTTTTGGTTTGGTGTCGTCTTTTTTTAAGCTGCCGCATAACGGTTTGGCGCTTGGCGCAGTGGCGGATTTTGGAGCACAAAACTGTCAATACACCACAAAAGTTGATGCGAGGTAGAATGTTCAATTAACCACGTCACCCGCCATTGAGCCAAACGCCTGTTACCTGCTGGCATTCTTTTAAATTATATTCAAGTCTTTAAATACTTTTTTGGTAATTTCTTTTCTGCAACTTCCGAAATCAGACCTTTTCATTTTTCTGTCTTGTAAAAGTCTTGTTGCAAAAATATAAGTCCCATTTTTGGTCTCAATGTACCCTGTCCACCAACCTGTATTGATGTTATTTTCCCTTGTCTAACCTGTCTTAGCCCTTATAGTATATTCTTCATTTTGTTCCGTAATCATTACGTTTTTAACAATGTCAATATTTCGCTTAGAAAAGGGTAATTTTTCTTCATAAAAAGATTTTACAAATTCGACCTGATTTTTAGGCGAAATTGCAAAGTCTCCAAAATTCCAAAAATCGGCTTCAGTTTGGGATAAATTATTGTTTCCATACTTGCTCTCTGCGAGGTGTTTTCTATAGGTATCTTTTCCGATTTTCTTTGCAAGTTCTACAAAAACCCAACCTGCTGATAATTCAAAGGCTTCTTTGACTGGCATATCGTGATAAATTTCGGGTCTATAACCATACTTAACTGTATCTGTACTACCAACCCATTTTATTATTTCGTTTTCATCTTTGATAGTATTAGTTTCAAGAGCAATCAATAAATTTATAATCTTGAATGTAGATGCTGGAAGCGTTTCAATTTCTAATCCAACTGTGTCCGATACAATCCATTTATCATTTCTAATGTCATAAATAGCAATTGTGCCTTCAACTCCGCAACTGTCAAAATAATTTTGGAAGTCGCCCCGTATATTTATGTCGTTCTTAGCCAAAATATTTGATTTTCCATCTGCTTGTCTGTTAGACGAACATCCATAAATAAGGAAAAGTGTTACAATAAAAGAAAATAAACTTTTTGATTTCATTAGTTTCTTGAATTTACGGTTTGGTTTTTTATGCTTGCAGGTAACGTGCCGCGTATTGGCGATGGGCGGGATTTTTAGCACTGAACTTTAATCGAAGAACAGAAGTTGAATTTTGCACTTCCGTTGATACGAAGCCGTTCAGCCCGCCTATTGCCAATACGATGTTGTACGACGTAGTTATGTTTTGGGTTTTAGTCCAGCTAAATATTTTCGTATGTCATTTTCTAATTTATCCGGGTATTTGTACTCTAATTTTTTTGACAATTCAGTTCCTATTTCTGAAACTAAATCAGTCATTGAAAATAGAGCAGTCCAATTTTCCTTTATATCGCTCCCTGAAAATGTTTGTTCTGTTTTAGCCCACATTTCCTGGTTAAGATACTTTTTGAAAAGCCGTCCATATTTATTGGTCGTTATGTTCCAATTGTGTTCACTTGCAATGTGCCATTCAATTAAAGGAATTAAATATTCTGTGCGAATAACGGTTTCCGACATAAATTTCGCATAGAATATTTCATCTCTCACAAGACACTTTGCCACGTAAGTTGTGTCCCACCAAAAATCGTTTATTAGATTTTGAAACTCTTTTTCAGACGGTTTTTTGATAATGGAAATTTGATAAGTTGGTTTCAGCATTTGCTTTGTAATACCATCTTTATCAATTAAAATTTTATAACCAATATCCCAATCTTCTGGTAATTCTTTCTCTTGCGTTTCCTTTATAAATTTTGATTTGCTGTAAAGTTTAAAATCTACTTTCACACCGTCTTCATAAAGTAGCATTTTCATTGCGTGTTTATGGTTAAAACAACTTTCGTCTTCTTCAATCATAGCAATTGGATTTCCGAATTTAAGCGTCCAGCTTTTGTCTGAAATGTAATTTGTATTATCCTCAAAAACAAATTCAATGTCTAAATCACTAAATTCGTCAACAAGTGCTAAAGGATTTACAAGTGAACTTGTCAGAAGAAGAACTCTTACATCTTCGTTTTTCTCCGACCATTCTATAATTGTTCTTAACTTTTCTTCTCTGACTTTCATTTTGTTTGGTTCGGTTTTACTATGTCGTACAACGTCTTATTTACGCAACAAATATACAACATTCGTAAATACAAACCATATAACATTCGTAAACCGATTTGTGAGTAAAAGTGGAACTCCTTGATATGATATTGATAGAGAGAAGGATAAGCACGAAAATAAACATAGAATTATTTTGCATTTACGAATGTTTTGTTATCTTTGCCACTCACACTTATAACCGGAGGCATGGATGTTGACAGATTGATACTTGAATTTGAGCGGAAGCTCGTCTTGCAGCGCTACAGTGCGAACTCGATCGCTAACTACAAAAGCAGCGCGAGGAGCTTCCTTGATCTTGCGAAAAGGAAATTCTCGCATCCGGCTGAAATCGACGAGTTGGCGGTTGAGAAATATGTGCTGTGGAAAATCGAGAGGCACAGGATCGGCAGTTCTCACCAGCGCATGATAGTGGCGTCGATCGACAAGTTCTACAAGTCGATTTATGGCAGGGAGTTAAAGATAAAACACCTTTATCCGTCGAGGAGGACCTTTGCGTTGCCCAATTGTCTGAATATAGATGAAGTGAAAAGGATCATCGACGGCACCGAAAACATCAAGCACCGTTGCATGATCAAAATGCTTTATGGATCGGGGCTGCGATTGAGCGAACTGATCAATCTGGAGATAGCCGATATTGATTCTGCCAGGATGCTGATCCGCATCGTCAAGTCCAAGGGGAACAAAGACAGGGTTGTGACGCTCCCGGAATCCATTCTGACTGATCTTCGCACCTGTTACATCCTGCATAAGCCCGATGTATATCTGTTTGAAGGGCAGTGGGGCGGCCCATATTCGGCAAAGTCCGTGCAGATGGTTGTCAAGAACGCCGCGTCAAGAGCCGGAATCAGGAAGAGAGTCACGCCTGGATGCGTTCTGAATATTTTTCAACTCCCGACCTCCACCTCAAGTGGGCATCCGAGTCAAATGTCATAAAAAAAAGGGATTGCATTCGCATCGGAACACAAACCCTTTCGAGATAAAGAGAGAATGAAATTATCTTTTATTTTTGTCTGTCGCTCGTTGTGGCTACCACGCCCCTGAAATAACCGATGGATTCGGCAATTCCGATGAACGGATCCTTCATGTTGCGTTCGTGCTCCAAACTGACGACGCCGTCGTAGCCGGTTTTTCGGAGCATCCTCACGAATCCGGGGATATCAAGGATTCCCCGGCCGACCTCAACCGAATATCCCGCTTTTGAAGCTCCGGTGACATCTTTCAGGTGAATGTCGAACACGCGAGAGATGTATTTCTCCAAATCGGCGACCGGGTCTTTTCCGTTGCGTCTGTCATGACCGATATCCAGGCACATGCCGATGCGCGGGTCCAAATCCTTCACGTTTTCCCAAACGTCGTCGGCATCGGGATAGAGCGGCATGTCGGGGCCGTGCAGGTGGATGGCGTAATTGAAATCGTATTCCTTCACCTTTTTATCCAGATAAGGAAGCAGGTCGTAGTTTGGAACGCCGACGATCAGCTTCACTCCAACCCGTTTGGCATACTCGAATGCGTTGTCGATTTCCTGCTCCGTTTTCATGTAAATCGGTCCCACGGCATAACCGGTAACTCCCTTCGATTTCAATTTCTCGTGGAAATCGGCAATCTGTTGGTCGGTGCTGTTGAACGGCAGATGAAAATCCTTGATGCAGAGGTAGTGGACATCGCATTTTTCCAATGTCTGCAAGGTCTTGTCCAAATCGAAATTCACGAAAGTATAACCCGCCATTCCCACCTTGAATTTCTCGTAGGTGTCGGCAGCCGGTTGCGGATCGGGTCGATCTTGCGCGCTGATCATCATCGAAACGACGATTGCGGATAAGAAGAGGAGTAATTTTCTCATGACTTGCAAATGTTTTTACGTGTACGAACACAAATGTACGATTAAATATCATATGCAGGCAATGAATCAAATGTTTGTTATAGATATTTACCTTAATAAATTTAAAAATCACTTTTGTTCAATAAATCCCCGCTTTTTTCGTTACTTTGCATGCGGATTAAACGGATATGTCGGCATGATTGATTTCAATTCTCATCAATGGATCAAGTACGGTTTTGTTGCTTTTGCAGTGGCCATTGCATTGGCTTCTTTGTTGTTCTCCAACAAATTGGTGCGGGAACTGACCATCGAGGAGCGCAACAAGATTGAAATCTGGGCAAAAGCCACCGAGCATCTCGCCACCGAAACCGATAACAGCGACATGAACCTTGTGTTGCGGATCTTGCAGGGCAACACCACCATTCCGGTTATTTTGTACGACAAATCGAACCGAAGTTTCATTGTCAACAACATCAAACTTCCCGACAAAGGGCGGGACAGGTTTCTTCAAAAGAAAATGGAGGCATTTTCCAAAAAACGAAATGCCATTGAACTCACCGAACTCAATCAATCTCTTTATTACGATGATTCCTACACGCTCAAGCAGTTGCAGGTTTTTCCCTATGTGCAGCTGGCGGTGATAGCATTTTTCATCGCGCTGGTGTTCTTCGCCCTTCGCAATTCGTTGAAAGCGCAGCAGAACCGGGTGTGGGTGGGATTGTCCAAGGAGACGGCACACCAGTTGGGAACGCCGATTTCATCGTTGGTCGCGTGGATCGAGTTTTTGAAGCTGAAAGATATCGATCCCGCTCTATTGTCCGAAATCGACAAGGACGTGCATCGCTTGGAGATGATTGCCCGGCGTTTCTCGAAGATCGGTTCCGCCACGGATCTCCGGCAGGCAGATTTGCGCGAGGTTGTCCGCCGATCGTTAGGTTATATGGAAAAGCGGATTTCCGATAAAGTGCGGATCGATCTGGATTTTCCCGAACATGGGGTGACGGTTACCGTGAGCGAGCCGCTTTTCGATTGGGTGATCGAGAACCTGTTGAAAAATGCGGTGGATGCCATGGGCGGCGAGGGAACGGTTTTGTTCCATATTTCCGAAAGGCGGGGAAAGGTGCTTTTGGATATTTCCGATACTGGAAAAGGTGTCCCGAAATCACAGTTCAAAACCCTTTTTTATCCCGGATTCACCACCAAGGAGCGTGGTTGGGGACTTGGCCTGTCGCTTGTGAAGCGGATTGTGGAGGAATACCACAAAGGAAAGATTTTTGTGAAGGAATCGGAGCTTGGGAAAGGAACCACGTTCAGGATGGTGCTGAAATGATTATATATCTTGAGTTCAACTTATAAATGCAACTTTTTGGGTGCGGATAATAAGCAATAAAAACATTTATTTTTCAGAGAGGAAAGAGAGACAATGTCCCCCTTTCTCTCACTCTGAATGGATAAAGTTTGCTATCTTTGCTTTAATTGTCCGTCCAAAGAAAAAAAAGTTGCAGATGAGCAAACATATAACCGAGGAACAAAGGTATGCAATTTCTATGATGTTGCAAATACCGATGAGCAAAAAAGCAATAGCGGAAGCTATCGGAGTAGATAAAAGCACTGTTTACAGGGAGATAAAGCGCAATTGCGACGCCCGAAGTGGTAGCTATAGCATGGAGCTTGCCCAGCGAAAAGCAGACAGGCGCAAGCAGCAAAAACATCGCAAGGAAGTGCTTACACCGGCAATGAGAAAACGGATAATAAAGCTGTTGAAGAAAGGATTCAGCCCGGAGCAGATTGTCGGCAGGAGCCGCTTGGAGGGAATTGCGATGGTATCTCACGAAACGATATATCGCTGGATTTGGGAGGATAAGCGGCGGGGTGGCAAACTGCACAAATATCTTCGCAGACAAGGTCGCAGGTATGCCAAACGTGGTTCTAAAAATGCAGGGCGAGGATTTATCCCAGGCAGGGTGGATATTGATGAGCGTCCCGAGATAGTGGAACTGAAGGAGAGATTTGGTGATTTAGAGATAGATACAATTATTGGTAAGAACCACAAAGGTGCCATTCTTACCATTAACGACAGAGCAACAAGCAGGGTCTGGATACGCAAGTTGTCGGGAAAAGAAGCCATCCCGGTAGCTAAGATTGCAGTATGGGCACTGCGGAAAGTGAAAAACTTAATACACACAATTACGGCTGACAATGGAAAGGAGTTTGCAAAGCACGAGGAAATTGCGCAAAAATTGGAAATAAAATTCTATTTTTGCAAACCATACCACTCATGGGAACGTGGTGCCAATGAAAACACCAACGGGCTTATCAGGCAGTATATCCCAAAGGGTAAGGACTTTAGTGAAGTAACCAACAAACAGATTAAGTGGATTGAAAATAAACTCAATAATCGACCTCGTAAAAGACTTGGATACCTCACGCCAAACGAAAAATTTAAACAAATTATTAATCAGAATTCTGTTGCATTTGCAAGTTGAATTCAGCAAAAGTAGATTATGAAACCAATAAAAGTACTTGAATTATCAGAGGTTGATCGCCTCAAATTAGAGAAAGGCTATCATAATGGCCCTACTCATAGTTTTCGTATCAGATGCAAATCCATATTGCTGAAGTCAGAAGGTAAATCAGCTCCCAAAATAGCAGAAATGCTTGAGGTGACTGTACCTACTGTCTACGCATGGGTAAAACGTTATGAAGAAAATGGCATCAAAGGCTTGGAGACACGTCCTGGTCAGGGTCGAAAGCCTATTATGGATTGTTCTGATGAAGAAGCAGTCCGCAAGGCAATTGAGGAAGACCGTCAAAGCGTGTCTAAAGCACGTGAGGCATGGCAGAATGCGACTGGCAAAGAAGCCAGTGACATTACTTTCAAACGTTTTTTAGAAACATTGGTGCAAGATATAAGCGTATAAGAAAACGCCCAAGGGGTAAACCCTCACCGCAGCTCTACGCATACAAGAAAGAGAAGTTGCAAGAACTTGAAGAACTTGATTCCAAAGGAGAACTTGTGCTATATTATGCCGACGAAAGCCATGTCTGTACAAATGGATATGTTCCATATGGCTGGCAATTCAAGAATGAGGATATTTTCATCCCATCCGAGAAAGCTGCTCGGCTTAATATCTTTGGCATGATTACCAAAAGGAACCAATATAAAGGCTTTACCACAAAAGAGTCCATCAACGCAGACAAGATTGTGGACTATCTTGACAGATTCTCTTTCAATGTCACGAAGAAGACTGTAATTGTCTTGGACAATGCTTCTGTTCATAGAAATCGGAAGGTGAAAGAACTGAGGAAAATTTGGGAGAAAAGAGGATTGTTCCTCTTCTATCTTCCACCTTATTCTCCAGAACTTAATCCTGCCGAGATTCTTTGGCGTATACTTAAGGGCAAATGGATAAGACCGATAGATTACGAGACTACGGACTCGCTTTTCTATTGTACGAACAGGGCCTTGGCGTCTGTGGGTACGAACTTATTCGTGAATTATTCATATTTGTAAAATTAATTTTGAACAGTTACTTATATTATTGCTTAATCAAATGAACATTATAAATTTAGGAATTCTTGCTCACATTGATGCAGGAAAAACTTCCGTAACCG
>OCLH01000039.1_pt1 | contig 21727 bp, 20 predicted proteins | sample 1495891 | NCBI WGS metagenome assembly OCLH01 (sample SAMN03418266, study PRJEB22391) | human gut metagenome | biome: human-gut; feature: organic feature; material: feces | host: Homo sapiens | place: Tanzania | collected 2013-01
GCGATAAACATTTCTATATTTGCAAAAAGCATTGCATTATGGATATTTTATTCGACCGTCACCTTGAATACCTATCTGATGTACCTACGGAATTCACTCGTGGACTGATGAATGTGATAGATTGGGATTCAAGGCTTGTGATGATTCGTGGGCCGAAAGGAGTCGGGAAATCCACTCTGATGCAGCAGTATGTGCTGAAGAATTACCTCCCTACAGATCGCCATATTCTATATTGCTCCGCCGACACGGCATATTTTTCCAACCACACGCTGCTTGACACAGCATCCGAATTTGTGAAGATGGGCGGCAAGGTTCTTCTTATTGACGAGATTCACAAGTACGAGAACTGGAGCAGGGAAATCAAGGAAATCTACGATCTCTATAAAGGATTGAAGGTTATCCTCAGCGGATCATCACTGATTCAATTAAATGACGGACAGGCGGATCTGTCAAGAAGGGCCGATGTTTATGATATGCCGGGATTATCCTTCAGGGAATATCTTTGGTTCCGCACCAAGCGTGAGATAAAGCCTGTACACCTACATCAACTTCTATCCGACCCCAATGGGTTCTGCCTGGCGGTAAGAAAGGTATGCCGCCCGTTGGAATTTTTCCCAGATTATCTTAAAAGCGGTTATTACCCTTTCTCGTTTGAAAAAAGCAAGACCTACAAGAATCTTGTGGAAAATGTAGTCAATTACATCATTGACAGCGAATTGACAAGATACAGAGGAATAAGTGTCTCCAACACGAGAAAGATAAGCGCTCTTCTTCAAGTGATCTCTGGAATGCTGCCTTATCTTGTGGATGTGTCAAAATTATCGAGGAGCTTGAGCATAGACAGAGTCACGCTATTAAAATATTTCAAATACCTTGATGAAGCGAAAGTGATCAGATGTCTATACACAGAAATGGACAAGATTTCCGATCTTCAGAAGCCCGACAAGTTGCTGATGGACAACACAAATCTCCTCTATACATTCTCAGATGGCGAACCTGAGACAGGAACCGCACGAGAGACATTCTTCTGTAATCAATTGGCCTCCGCCGGACACAAGATTGAGTATGGAGGACTTAAAACAGGAGATTTCAGGATAGACCACAAAACTGTGATAGAGGTTGGAGGTGCAGGAAAGGATTACTCCCAGATAAATGACGCCGACATCAATAACGCAGCTCTTGCCGTTGACAACATCGATATGGCAAACGGCAGGAAAATTCCACTTTGGGCTTTCGGCTGCCTATATTGACTGCGTCACGACAAGAGAAGACGGCCTTCCAGACGATGTCCGCCCTCGCCCCGGAGCCTCGCCAGGTAGAGTTCCACGCCGACTGCCTGTTCGTCTATTTCATCAGCGAGTCCTGCATCGGTGACTTCTACTTCATCGGACAGTTCACCGGCAGCGAGATCTAAGCTTATTTCAGGCTCAATAGGAGCCAGCAAAAACAAATTGCGACTTCCGCTCCTGCATAAAGGCTATCGACTACTTCATCAGGCACTATAAGGAAGTCTTTGAGGAAGACTGACAAAATGGGATTCATTCATAGTCTTGCACATTTTTTGCAATTCGTTGGAAATAAATTGCTACATTTGCAAACAGGCCTGCATCCCTTATGCAGAAATAGTTAAAAAGGAGAACCGAATTATGGCAAAGCCTATCAAAGAAACCCCCGTCCTTTATGACGAGGATGCCTACCGCTTCGAAATGGCGGCTCAGAATGTCGTTCCCCTTTCTGAAGAGAAACGGGAAGAGATCTTCCGCAACTACGAAGAAGTTCGTAGCTGGTGTGCTGCTGATGTACTATGAACCTTAGACTGAGAAAATTCCGTCCAGGAGTTGATACCACAAAGCCGTTCGACTGCTCCGATGCAGATCTGAACGGTTTTTTGGTTGAGACCTCCACTGGAACGCCCAACGCAACCTTTTTTGCCAAAGAACTCCTGGCTGTCACCTATGTCTTGGAAGACACGGATACCGGAAAGATAGCCGCTTATTTCAGCCTGCTCAACGACAAGGTGGACAGGGATTTTGCTGATCCTAAAATCTGGAACAACCTTTCCCGTAAGATCCACAATGCCAAGCGCAGGTCTTCCTATCCTGCACTGAAAATCGGCCGTCTCGCTGTCAGTGATGACGTGAAGGGTCAGGACATCGGGACAAAAATCATCAACTACATCCAGACCCGTTGTATATCGAATCCCTCTACCGGTTGTCGCTTCATTACCGTCGATGCCTATCTTTCCGCAGTGGGATTCTATCAGAAGTGCGACTTCAAGTTCCTCGTCCAGCCCGAGCAGGAAGACGAGACAGTCCTGATGTTCTTTGACCTTAAGAGTTTGCTGAGATAGCAATTGGCTCACATAGGGCTCACGCCAGCATAGCTTTGAATTATTAAACACGCGGAGTTACTTTGAAGGAAATCCTCATATACATCGGACTTGCCGCTTTAGGTGCTCTCGTTCTCTATCTGATAGTCAAGTCTATCATAGAGAGCATCAAACGTGAACAATTCCGAAAGAAAAACCGTGAGACTCAGTTCTCAGGCAGCGCTGTAAAGGAGAAGAAAGGATTCTGGGCATCACTGTTTACGCCCAAATATAGTAGTCGTGCAGAAGCCATTGGCGATTATGGTGAGAAGAGGGTTTCCTCATTCTTGGCGGATTTGGACTGCGATGATTACCGGGTTTACAATGACCTTTTGATTCGCAACGGTAATTACACCACACAAGTTGACCATATTGTTATCTCTCGCTACGGCGTTTTTGTGTTGGAGACCATGTCCACGGGAAGGTTTATGGCGGCGGTAATGCTGAATTCTGGAAGCAGTATCTGCCAGACACCGGCTACAAGCGCTACGGCTTTACCCAGGAGCATCAGCTGAGAAATCCGATATGGCAGAATGACGGGCACATCAAGACGCTAAGGAAGCTCGTGTTTAGTGACGATGTCCCCGTCTATGGGATTGTCGTTTTCCCAAGCGATACGGAGATAAATGTCACTGCGCAGCACCCGGTCTTGAATATGTACAATGTGGTGCCATACATCAAGCAATACCGGGATGCCGTTCTGTCATCAGATCAAATGGACTTTTATCGCAGGCGTCTTCTTGAGGTGATCTCCACCTCGGAGTCTGACCGCAAAGAGCACCTTGGTAATGTTTATCGCAACAAAGAACGCAGGGACTCAGCAGTGGCCAGCGGAAAGTGTCCTCGATGCGGCGGAAATCTGGTCCTTCGGAATGGGAAATACGGGCAGTTCTACGGCTGCTCCAATTATCCCAGGTGCAACTATATTCTCAACAAATAGAGTTCGCTATCAGTGCGTTACTTCGTTTCTTCGATTCCTTCGAAGATTTCTTCTAGCTTATTACCCAGGCCCTCAAAGGCCTTTTCCAGTTCTTCGCTATTGAAAATCCCTTCCAGGGTCTTTCCCAATTCCTCTGAGTTTTCACCAAGTCCATCAACCAGCCCCTCCAGATATGAAGGAAGAATGGCTTCTAATTCTTTGAGATAGGCGGCAGACTGCTCAACTCCATTCTTGATAAGAAGTGAGTGATAACGCCCCATCGCCCTCGCTGTCATTTGCTTCTCAGCATCAGTGTACTCCTTTCCGGAGTTACTGTATTCCTCAACTAATCTCTCATACTGGAGCATTGATTTCTGCCAATCCTCAGCATCGTAATCGCTGCTATTAAGCTCAGCATTGTCAACAAAAGAATCAAGCTTTTGAGGAATATTGGAACTGGAACACGCGACTATAAAAGCCGATGTCAGGACGATGATAATGCATCGAATAAATCTCATAATCAATTCTTTTTATTCCGTACAACAAGGTAAATCAGATACCCAGCCACAATCACATCGACAATGTTCCAGAGAACCCTTCCAAGGGCAATCTTGGCAAATGGCTGAAAGAGAATGGCGAGGACGATGAACAAGATCATCCTGTCCACGTAACCGTTCTTGTATTCGCAGTATGCCAGATATGTAAAGATGGCCATTGCTGCGAACCGGACAAACTGGTAGAAGCCATACGGCATCGGAAAGAGGCACAGAATAAGCGCTATCGCCAATCCTATGTACAAGCCTGTCTGCAGCTTCTTACGGTCGCTCTTATTCATCGTATATTCCAGAATTTCAAGTCCACTTCATTCTCGACTATTTCTTCGATAGAATCATCCAGCGACGGGAAGAAATCAAGCCCAGATATTGTTTCCAATTCATTGATGCTCAAATAACTTTCTGGAAGTCTTTGCGTAGTAGGATTGTTGAACATCACGAATGCGATACCGTGATATGACTCATCTTTGTAAACCAGGAGCGCCTTGAAGAAAGCATCAGGAACGGTAATCTGGTGAGTGCCTATCTTGCCAGCCTGGTTTTGACCCACAATCGGACCGGTAACGACAAAAACACTTCCAAACTGCCGAGTCCAAGTCCTAACTTTATTCTCCAGGACATTCCAACTGCCGTTGTTCAGTTTCTCATCCTGCGGGCAGCAATTAGTGTAAAAGAATGTGTCCCACATTGCCCCGTCATCCCATTTGAAATCTCCAGCAGGAGCCATATGACCACGAGACCATCCTGAACCACGATAGTCGTAATTGTCAGCCTGAACGACCTTTACTTTATCATCCGGCCGGAAGTTCTTACCACTGCGACCAATTGTGCCGTTTGCCTCATCAGCAGTCAGTTCATAAGCAACCCAAGACGGGATACGCGCTGATTCATTGTATGAGACAGTATAGCCATTGTATTCGATGATGCAATCCTTGTCAGAATAAGACGGCAACTCCAACCGAACCTCATTTCCGGCGTCCGGATAGCTGATGCAACCCACAAGAGTCTGGAGGATGCAAATGAAAATGAAACCTATGCTTAACATCCTGTGCATCACCTGCTGACAACGGACTTCTGTGTGTCATCCATTCGTATATTGCCGATGACCGGCACAATATGAATCAGGAAGCGCTGGTTGAATTCCTCCCGTGTTGTGTCCCTCGGAACCCCACCTTCGCCGCTGCCGCTTATGACCAGTTCACACTTAGGCATTGCCGAGAAATCAATCTCGTTCTTTTTCCAGAATCGATGAAGTTCAAGAGCACGCTGATAGCTCAGAACATCGTTGTTAAAGTATGGATTTACATAATACCCATCCGCGGATGCCTGCCCCTCAATAACAACCAAATACTTGATGTCCTGCTTTTTATCGTGCATATTCTGGAGATTCTGAACTGTTCTTTGAATCTCCTGTCCTGCGGCAATAATACGTTTACGAAGCGTGTCCGCCTCAGCACGGTTCGTTCGATCTGCCATCAGTTTGTACAAATCGAATTCGCCCTTCTGGTAAGTGACCTGGATCTTGAAGATATGCTTCACGTAGGTTGAGTCATACGCAAAGTAGGTTGAGTCTATATTCTCTACTGTCTGGTAGATTTTCTTAATCTCTTCATACTTGTCAGCGATTTTCCTCAACTCTGCCTCCTTTACGCGAAACCGGCTATATGACATCGCAAACAACACCACCATGATAGCAAACAAGGTAGTGACGATGTCCACGTAGCTGGGCCAGAAGGATTCTTTATCGCCTTTCTTTCGCATCTTCGAACCTATTTACGTCTGAACGGCCAGATACCTCTTTTACTTGTCTCTTTTCCGCTACTTGAGCTCCCGCCGGAAGATGATGCGGCCCGTTGGACAACAATCGGACGGCGGGCAAGGTCTTCAATCTTGGCGTTTCCTTCCCGGACGGCCTTGGATACATCAGTAAGAGCAGATTTGTCTGCTATTGCAGCCTTGATGTCACCGAGGCTGGCCTCAAGAGCCTGAAGACGATCCAGGTTGGAGAGTTTGCGGTTTGCATCCTCGACATCCAGAGTCTTATTAAGGGCTTCGATGAATTCATCAAGCTTCTGCTGAACACCAGTCTTGCAGGTTCGCACAACCTCATCGTACGCTTTCTTGAAGTCTCCCATAGCGGTTTCAATGTCATCCTTGTTCTGGGCGACTACTCGTTTGAAGGCATCCGAGAGATCCATGACGGCTTTAGACTGCTCTTTATATATCTTCTCGAGTTCTTCGACCTCTGTATCCTGATAACGGTATACAAGGTTGTGCTTGGTCTTTAGCGCATTCAGCTGCTTTTCAATCTCATTAATCTGAGCATTGCCAAGCAACTGGGTTTGTTCGATGTTCACGCCAAGGGCATTGATGCTATTCTCGAAAGTAGTGACTCGATCGAGAATGGCATTAACTTGCTGCAAGAGTCTTGTAGGAATCTCAAGAGACTGGTTATAAGATTCCTGCTTCTCTGCAAGTGTGTTGGTGGATGCAATGATTCTTTCCTTGGCTTCTTCAAGTTTCTGGATAGATGTGGTCACTGCATCAAAACTGTTGGCCGCAGAGACAAACTTATCCAAAGTAACGACCATCTCTCTTTGCCTAAGGGTGGCAAGCAGCTGATCCTGCTTCTGAATATTCTCGTTGATGAGAGTCATATTGCTACCCATCTCGGCAACTGACTTCGTGAGAACTTCGGCATTCTCAGCAAACGTCCCTTTGAACATGTCCGTACAGTCACGGAAAGCAGTCTTGAATTCTTCAATGACGGCGCGGAAGGACGGCTCGAAGTTCCCGATAGGGCTTCTCAGTCTGTTGAGAGAGGAAGACACATTAGTTCCCAGGGTCGGGATAACGTTGAGAGAGGAAGACACATTAGTTCCCAGGGTCGGGATAACCGACATTTGAAGGAATTCGAAGAATTCATCCCTCTGCGCATCGACTTTCTTCTGTACGTTGCTCGCGTGGATATTGCTGATAGTCATCAGGACAAGACCTATCAACGACGTCAACATTGAAACGATGATACCGCCGATAAGTTCCTTGATCATTTGGTCGGTTATACCTCCATCACCCTGTCCAAGACCGGCATTGAAGCATCTCAAGCCAATATAAACGCCGAAGAAAGTCCCCATAAGACCAAGGTGGGTCGGGAAGGAAATCTTAGACGTTGCGAACTCGTAAAGAGAATCTATACGGCGCTCGGTTTTATCCTTGATGACGGCATATTCTACCGCACCGTTTGTCTTTGTAATGTAGTCGTTGATCTCGCTGACCAGTTCCTGGGCATTCTTGGACTCTTCAGGTACGGCTATTAAGGTCAAATGCTCCTCATCGCCACTCGTTTCCCATTTCTTGGACGGGAAAAAGTGACTTAATTCGTTCAGCTTTCTACGTGTGCTGAAGAAGAACCCAAGTTGTATTGCTGCAAAAGCAGCGACAGTTACCCAAGGATACGTGTCGAGAAACTGGAAAAAATTCATGGTTTATTTCTTATATATGTTCGTCAGCTTAAGCACTGCTTCTACAACCGGCAGGAAGAATAGCGTATCATTGAAAGGTTCCTGAAGCATATACTTGTCAAGAATTTCAGTCTGGAACTTGGAAACAAGGGCATCCTTGACCACGGAATCCACGACTTCCTTCATCCTGGCAGAATCCACATGCTCAATGACAGATTGCTGAATGAGGGCATCGAGAACTTCTTTATAGATTCCGTTCATCGCAGCAATTTCATTAGCAAGCTTATTCTTCATGCCAGATGAATATGCTGTGTTGACTGCCTCAACATCTTTGTATTCACCGTTGCTGCCATCGCCCAGGTAAACAACTGGCTTCGGTTCCTTTGCTCCTGCGCGGTGGTAGAGGCCGCCATAACAGGTGCTTTCTTTACGTTCCGTAGGCAGAACGAGTTCAATGTCAGATATTTCCGTTCCATATACCTTCGACACGATTAGTTCGGTAATCTGTTTCAAGCAAGTCTTGGAATCAGTAATATAGTTGTCAATATACTTACTGCCATTACCGCTAAAAATAATAGTTCTCGGATAAGGAAGCCCGTTCGCCTTGAACATGGCGGCCATATAATATACCAACGCCGTGTAGTGATAGACGAAGGTTGATACATGGTCAGTCCTCAGTTTCTTAGAAATCTCAGTCTCCTTGTCATTGCTGATCCACAGATTGATAATGTCACGAGTCTTCGAATCGTTCGACTTCAGCATTGCTTCATAAAGCTCCTTCAATTCGTTGGTATCGAAATGAATTTTGTCCTTGTAATGCTTGAAAATACCATTATCCCGATCGTCCTCAAACTGATTGTAGCCATTCTCCCAGAGAATGTCACATCCGAAATGAACGGAGTTGGCAATCTTTGCTTCACCTTTTGCATAATAGACAATATCGGTAGAGCCACCACCAATGTCCATCACGGCAACTGATTCAACATTCTGGAAAGCTGCTTTCGTGGCGAAGTAGTAGTAGGGAGCCTCAGATTCAGTATAGCACTTCAGCTGTTGCTCTGCGGAGTCAAGATTGAGAATATTGGAGGCTTCCTCCTTCCAAATCTTCTCGAAGTTACAACGAATGCTTTCCTTGAAACTAAGCGGGCGAAACCAGATAACCTCAGTGCCTGAGATGACACCGTTCTCCTGAAGTATGTCAGCTTTGATGAGAAGCAGAATTTCGCGGATAAACACCCGCAGCTTCTTTCCATCTTCTGCCCACTTGATGTCTGTATCGACTTTCTGATTGCCGGCACGACGGAACTTCTCGTAGAAGAAAGCAATATTGCTGTTGTCAAAGAGGACAGGTTTCCTGGTATCATCGCCAGTCACGCAGAGAGCCGTGCGAATCGGGAACCTGTAGGTCTTATCGTCAATAAGCGCAGGAACAAACTCCGTTTTAACCAGCGTCTTGAATTCTTCCGGAATCTTACCCTCGATTCTTGAGATAAGGCTCTTTTGGGCTGATTCTTCCTTAGCATGGAGATAATTGACAATTTGCTTGTCCATCTTCAGCTGCTGAGGCTTTGTCATTTTACCATATTCACGACGAGAGATATAAGTGTTGGACGTACCAAGATCGATAGCGTAAGAGAACTTCTTCTCAGACGGCTCAGACTTGTCCCACATAGGAATGATGACAAACGGGTAAGACTTTCCTTCCAGATAAAGTTCAGCACAGATAGCACTGAATGGCGTATTGAACACCTCGTAATACTTGGTGCCACAGTCGTTGTCGCTATCCTGCTGGGAGCGGATGAACGGCGCTTTTACGCCATTTTCATACGTGTTATCAGTTGCTTCTTCAACATGTATATACTTTCCTGCCTTGTCGGTTGCATAGAAGTCCAAGGCAAGATTGGCAACAGAAAATGTCTTGTTCTCGTTCTGGTCCGTAGCGGCCACAAGAATCTTGAAGTAGTTGTTCTCCTCTGCTTTGTACGAAAGGACATTCGGGAAGAGAGCAATGTCAAAATTGATTTTGGCAAGGGACAGATCGAGAACGGTGCCTTTACCAGCAGTCGGGTTCTTATCAGTCGTATAGTAGCGCTCGTGCCTCTTTCCATTGCACACCAGCGTTACGTTGACATCACCGTAGGATTTCTTGGTGCCGGTTATCTTGAGGTCACCGGCTTTAAGATGCTCAAGGCCTTCTTTGGTCAACGGGAGGAGATAGTCATAATCCCTGTCTGCGCTGTCGGGCGTGAAGATGAGCGTCACGAACTTATCGGAATCAATCTTATAAGGCAGACGGATGATTGCATCTGTTAGATAGTTGATGACATCGGTGGCCTTGCTGCAGTAGATGGGAATACCGTTCACCTCCAGCGGAGAATTGTCCACGGAATAAACCGGCTCCAAGTCATCATCAGACCAGCGGTTTGTAATCTGCCGGTCTGCTGAAAAGGCCTGAATATAGTTCCTCAACTCGGTGAAACGGGCATCAATAGTGGCGCCGCCAGAGAAGAGCTTGTTGTACATATAATTCTTGAAGTCCTCGCTTCTATTCTCAAAGAGAAGAATATCCTTGAAATACTTGCCGCCCTCTTTTCTGGTAAGAGGAGTGATATTAAGCGCCTGATAGATTTCGCCGATGAAATCTTCTTCTTTCCGTCCTGCACGGGTCACGGTCTTAAGGTCGAGATCCGGAGGCGTGATGAAGCCGGTCATCGGAGAACTTGTTGCCAACAGGCATTCTTTGCCCTTGTCTTCCAGAATGATGAAGAACAATTTCTTGGAAGCCTCTCCGAGATCTTCCTTGAAATAACTTTCAACGACATTGCCCAGGATGGGGACGTCATTCTTGAGAACCTTCATCTGGTCAGCGTAGTTCCACTCCTTAATTACGATACGGCGGTCCTGGCTCTTCCAGCGATTCTCGTGATATTTCAGATTATAAAGCAGTTCGAATACGTCTAGCGTATTGGACACCAGATGCTCGTAAGCCTTACCGGCAGGTTTGTTCTCGGGGGCAAGTTTATCCTCTTTGCCTATAGCGCCATCAATGTTTACACCTTGTTCTCGGGGTCAAGTTTATCCTCCAGCACACGGCGGAAAGCCTCCTTGAACACGAAGAAACGGGCGAAAGGAGTAGGCAGCGCATTCAGGGCGCCGCAGTTGTCGGTGCGCTGCTCGCCGATTTTACCCAAATCTGCAGCAGTGATGTGTCCCTGCTCAGCCGACCACTCAAAATTGTTGGTGATGCCTCTCTGTATGATATTGATATCTATGCTACTCATAATTCAACTACAGATTTTTGGTGTAAACATTGATGGCGCTATAGGCAAACTCCAAGAAATAACGGAAGATGTTGTCGTGCTTTTCTCCGTTGCCCTTGTTGCTGGCCTTAATCATTTCAAGGAGGTAGTAGGATTCATCCTTGCCTTTTAGGGAGTTGCCCTTTACCCAGGCGGTAAGTTCCTTGCCCGGACCGACAAGGTTGAGAGGGGTAAATCCACGAGCATTCTCGGACAACTCCTTATACCACTGATAGAAACCCTTCGTGAACTGATCGAGTGCAACGAAAGCGTGGTCCCTGTAGAAGTCCTTGTTCATCTTGCGGTCCTTCTTTAGCGGGAACTGCGATTCCTCGGGAAGAATCTTCACGAGAAGGTCAAGCAGCATCATATCAGCCACGTTCTTGACGATTCCCTTGTAGCCGGTGCCCAGGGAGGCAAGGTCCAGAGCGACCTTGTCATCGTAGATAGCACGTGTAAGCGCCTGAGGTGCATCGGGCTTTGGTTTGGCAAGGAAGTCGAACAAAGCGGTGGCAGCTACCAGTTCTACGAAATGAGCCAGGTCTTTCTGCTCCTTTTCATTATTCTTGTAATTGGCACGTAGGGTTTGCTCTCCGACGTAATAGAGATAATCCGACTTGACGGTATTCTCATAATAGCTGAGGGCGGACTTGGACTTTGTGAAGAAGCTGGAAGAATCAATGTCACTTCCGGAGGCCGTCGGATCTTCCAGAGAGAAATAAGGAAGCACCGTCACGGCACCCATGATTGCCCGCTGGACATTCGGGAAACCTTCCGCATCGCGAATCTTCTTCTCGATGAGCGGATAACCGGAAGCGCCGGTGCCGCCGAAGATGGAGCTGATGATGAAGACACGGTCTCCATTCTCGCAGTGGCGGGTGAATGCGCTGTACCAGTCAGCACCGTTAACCATCTCGTTCAGGACTACGGTTCCGATATTCGGGTTGCCCTTGAAGCCTACGGAGAGGCTATTTGTAAGATTCTCCTTTGAGAATAGCGTCTGAACGAAGAAATTGTTCACGTCATCATTGCTGAGATTGCCGATATTCATATATTCTCCGAATGTGCGGCGTTCCGCCATGCTGGCGCTGGTATTATTCTGCTCATCATCGATCTCTGCGAGGCGGAGGAATTCCGTGTTGAAGAATCCCTCAAGCGGGTTCATCTGCTGCCCCTCGCTCTTTGTCGCATACTTGTAGATGCTGATATAGTCGTTGATAAGATTCTCAACCTTGGTCTTCTCTTCCAGGTCAATATGAGGGTCGATGATAATAGGGACGATGGAATAGCCATTCGTCTTTACGCCAGATGCAGCGAGCATCGTGATGGCTTTCATTACCCGGAGGCCAGTTCCGCCAATGCAGAAAACGAAAACTTTATTTGCCATAACTACTTGCCGATTTTAAGGAACCTGTATGCGTTAGTCTTCAGGAAAGGCATATTGCAGACCAGAAGAGCAGCAATGAAATAAATTCCGATGCCGTAGAGGACGTTGACACCGCTGACTCTGAGAATCAGGCCGTATCTTGCCGCAAGAGGAGATTTGACCATAATCAGTCCTATCACCAACGTAACAACGAAGGTGACAAGGGTCGTGATACCCATCCAGATAAGCCAGTGCTTCACTTTGTAGTGACGACGAGGCTTGTTGTTATAAGGCCCGTAGTAGATGATGGCGAAGACCAGTGCAATAACTACGAATGCGACGATAAACCAAACAGTAAAACAGTACAAGAATCAAGCTTGCTCCACAATGCTCGAGCTTGATTGTACAGCGTGTCGTTGTTTTTGAAGTGGTTGAGGAAATCCGCCTGCTTGGGAAGCCCCCATCCGTAAATGTCAACAATCTTCATATGTTAGTTGCTTTTTGAAATCAAGATTCGATTAGGCTCCTGGTTCCAGTGGTTCTGGACGGCCTGGAATACGCCTTGAATGAAATTTGCCAGGGAGAAGGAACCGGTTAGGTCTGCTTCAGCGGCAGCGTTCTGTATCTGCATGAAGGTATCGGTAACAGAATACTCCGGATGATCCAAGGTCCATTCGATGACATCTGCATCCATCGGCATATTCCAAAGTTTCAGTTCAACTGAAGCGACGGCAAGTCTTTCCAATTTCTTCTGATTGTGGTTGTTAATGTTGACATTGATTTTGCCAATCTCTATATCGGAGCCGTAAGCTGCCTTAACCTTAAGACACTCTCTGAGGACATCTTCATCACTTGCAATCAGCCAACGAAAGTCAGAAAGGTCAAGATTCAGCACCACTTTACATGTATCGGAATAGGAGACATCGTAATTGTAGAAAGTCGGTTCATCATCCAACTGAATTACATTGTCAGGAACACCGAATCCATATGCTGGACACTTGTAATCAAATCCCGTCTCGATATTGTCCAGATAATTCTCCCGGTCGGAAAGGATGGTGGTAATGCAATTGCGTATCTCGGCCACACACACATCCTTGCCGATAACAAGGTAGTAATACGGAGACTTTTCGCAAGCTACGTTACCCCTTGAATCAAGAAATTCAGAATAAGCACCTACAAGGCTATATGCCGAACCGGGATACTTGCCTACAATATTCCTAATGTCTGTTGCATACTGCTGGAGAAGAACAGGAAGGGCTCTGTTGCCGACAGGGCTATACTTCATATCAGAAATCAAGACAGCTACAGCACCATTCTCATAATCTAGCTTCGACAGGATGCTCTCCAGCATTGCGGGTACCTGGGTCTCAGCTGTAGATACAAAGCCACCTGAATTCATCCTGCTACGGAATTGGTCTCCCGTATATCTCGTTGCCTGAGTGCCGGTATTTGACAACACAGAGACACCGGGGCTACCGAAATTGGAAACAATCGCCCAAACATCAGTCTTGAATGCGGTCGCCTTATTGGCCCGGAAGAAACCATTCATACTGCCGCTGACCTCGACATAAAAGTCAAGAGAAGTCGGCATTATGGCCTGGAATGTAGCACCGAGACTGTCAAGATAGATACCGTTCTCGTCGAAGTGCGGATCATTTATGGTGTTAATCGGTGATGAGCAGGATACAAAGCACAAGGAGGCAATGGATGCCGCCAGAGATGCAACAGAGAAAAATGATTTCATTCTTTATTTCTCCTGTTCACCAGTGGCTCTTTGGTGAAATAGTCCCTTATTCGCAGAAAGCGTGAGCCACTTTAGACTCATTCTACTGATCGGCTCTGGACGGCCTCGCGTGACGAATAAGGTTCGGTTGCTCACGCTTTGCTATAGCGTGGGCGAACCCAGATATAGCCAAGCATAAGCGATTAAACATTATTCCCGTCACTACGAATTGTCCAGATTCATCAGTAAGGAACAAAGCTAAACGCTTTCCTGTATGTAAAAAGTTACCTGTGAGGATAACAAAGACAAAGATACAATTTTTCATTGAAATGCTTGTAATAAACTTGCATAGAATTGCATATAAGTCCCCACAGCTCTTGAAAAACAGTATTACATTTTATAACTTTGCCTGTTACTAAATGACCAAACCAAGTAGCTATGCCACGTTTTTCTATACTTCTTCTCCTCGCTTTATCCGCCCTGGTTTCATCTTGTAGCTGCTACACAAGGCAGAATGGCAAGTCCGACCAACAAGAAGAAATTACGCGGCTGAATTCTACTATTGACTGTCTTCAGGAAAAGATTTCTGAGCTGGAGGAACAGAACTTCAACCAAGAATCTCGCATCAAAGATTTGGAAGACGACCTCGAATCCGTCATTACCTTCCTGAACAACGAGCTGGATTACTAATCCCAGCAGACTGTTGTTACGTTCCACCAGGGGAATGGAACAGGTGGAACATTTGGAACAAACCCGGTCAACAATTTCCAGGGATAACCCGCCATATCGCTGCTCCGGGGAAACTTTTCTGTTCCACTTGTTCCGGTTGTTCCACTCAGGGGGTGGAACAGAAAATCAGCTCACGATTCTGTTGATCAATCAACGGATCAATCAACGCGGTAATTTTCCCCTCAATGAGTGATGATTTCCTGCGTTTTCTTCCCTTAATGAGGGAAAAATGCTATATTTGCGCGGAAGTTATACAAATTCATGTTATTATGATTGACACACAACTTTATGAATATATGATGGAGATGCTGCGGAAAACTCCCACGGGGTTTCATCGGTACCTTTATCAGAATATTCCCTGGGAGGCGCAACTTGTCGGGATCACCGGGGCGAGAGGAATCGGAAAGTCCACGATGATAAGGCAGTATATTCTTGGAAATCAAGATAAAGGACGATTCCTCTATGTTTCGGCTGACCACACGTATTTCGCTGACCATAGATTATCCGATCTGGCGGATGAGTTTGTAAAGGATGGGGGAACGCATCTGTTTATTGATGAGGTGCATAAGTATAGTGACTGGTCAAGGGAACTGAAGCAGATTTATGATGTTCATTCAGATTTGCACGTGGTGTTCACTGGATCTTCTATTTTGGATATCGAGGACGGTGCCGCGGATCTGAGTCGCCGCGCGCTGGTCTATCCGATGAGCGGACTTTCGTTCAGAGAGTATCTTAAACTCTTCCACAAAGTTGATTCACCGACATATTCATTGGAAGAAATTCTTGCTGGGAAGGGAGAAGTCACAGGCATTGAGCATCCGTTGCCATATTTCCGTGAATATTTGAGGAAGGGGTATTATCCTTTTTCGGGTGAGATAGGATTCGAGATGCGTCTGCAGCAGGTTGTGTCGCGGACGATTGAGTCTGACATCGCCCCGCACTCTGAAACTCTTCCACAAAGTTGATGCACCGACATATTCATTGGAGGAGATTCTTGCGGGGAAGGGAGGGATCCCTGGCATTGAGCATCCGTTGCCATATTTCCGTGAATATTTGAGGAAAGGGTATTATCCTTTTTCGGCTGAGATTGGATTTGAGATGCGTCTGCAACAGGTTGTGTCGCGAACGATTGAGTCGGATATCGCCCAACATGCCAACCTGAAGGCCTCCACCGCCCGCAAGTTGAAGAAGATGCTTGCCATCATAGCTTCGCTGGCACCTTACAAGCCGAGTATGGAGAAACTGGCGGTGGAGATAGGGGTTAGCAAGAACAATGTTCCTGAATATCTGACGTATATGGAAAAGACAGGCCTTATCGGCCAACTTCGGGATGACACTGGAGGGCTCCGTGGATTGGGAAAGGTAGAGAAAGTTTACATTGACAACCCGAACCTGATGTATGCGTTGTCGGGAAGTTCTGTTGACATCGGTAATGTCCGGGAGACCTTTTTCTATAATCAGATGAAGGTCCGTAACGATGTCATCTCATCCAAGGAATCGGATTTTGTGATTGGCAAGAACACCTTTGAGATAGGTGGCCGCAAAAAAGGACGGAAGCAGATAGAAGGAATAGCTGGCGGCATAATTGTGAAAGACGACATTGAATATGCCCACGGCAACGTCATTCCGCTCTGGCACTTCGGGCTTAACTATTAGGCTAACGTTGTATTTTATCCAAAACTATTCGTATAGTGGATAAATAAGGCTTTTTTTATCCACTACAGAGCGTTTGGAGAGTATGAAGACCTTGTGTAGTCTCTATTGATTGCTATCTTTGTAATAACAAACATTAAAGTTATGGCAAAGGGTTTCGGGAACACGTGGTGGGGGAGCAGGTGGCTGCTTTCGCTGACGCACATCGACTATGAGAACCGGATTCCGCGCGGAGCGACGTACGCACGGGCGGGGGCGGTGCGGGAGATCAAGGTCAAGGGGAATGTCATCAGCGCGAAGGTGGAAGGGAGACGACCACGGCCATATTCAGTGACCATTATTGTCCCGCCGTTCTTCCCGGAGGATGTCGAGAGGCTTATCCAGGAGATTATGAAGAGGCCGGACATCGTCTCGAAACTGCTTAAGCATGAGCTGGATCCGGCGGTTATGGACATCGCTTCGGAGTGCGGGCTCAAGATATTCCCTGAAAAATGGACTGACTTCAAGATGCAATGCAGCTGCCCGGACTGGGCGGTACCGTGCAAGCATCTGGCGGCGGTTATCTATATGATGAGCCGGGAGATCGACAACAATCCTTTTCTGGTGTTTACGATTCACAATGTGGATCTGCTGGAGGAGCTGAAGAAACGTGGGGTGACGGTGGACGAGGCGGCCAAGACGGCGGCTGTGCCGTCAGTCAAAGATGTTGTCGAGTTCCGGAAATCGGCCAAGGAGGTGGGCAAGGAAGCTCCTGAGTTCCATAGGGTTAACTTCTCTCGGTTGTCGGACAGGCTGGATGTCCTTCTGATGCTGCTTCCACCGGATCCTGCATTCGATCTGAACGGTGACTTCAAGGAGCGATATTCCTCGCAGATGCGGAAAATCAGCGGCAATGCGGTCAAATTCTTTGAAGGCAAACTCCCGGCCGAGAGGCTTTTCCCGCCTCAGGCGCTTTCCAATGAATATAATGAATATGCCCTTTCCGGAGATTCGGCCATGTCGCTGGAAGCGGATCTGCTGTTGGATTGGAATATGTTATATTCACCTGACGGCAAGGAGTTTACCAAGGCGGATGAGAACGCTGTCCTGCGAGAGATAGCCGGAATCAATCCGGATTTCATTCCGGACTATTCCCCGAGCGTGACCGCTGTGCATCAAGGATTTCTGGCGTCGATGCACTTGATGGCGAACGGAGACATCGCCCCGCAGATTGTCCGGCTGGCGGACGGGAACTGTGCCGTCAGATGGATTCCCTGCACTGTGGATCCGGAGGTGACATCGCTGCTGGAGTCTTTGGAGGCCATCATCCCGGACACGATGATCCGGTTCAAGGTCGGGAAGTCAGGAAAGTACGTGAAGAACAAGGCCGAGACACTGCTCTCTTACCTTTTGGGTAAACTTGTGCCGGAACTCAGTCTGGCATCGCATAGGCCGCTTACCGGGATATTCTTTGACAATGAACGTTATGCCTTTGACCAGCCTGGCGAACGGGAGATTCCCGGCAGCATCGCCGCCTGGCTGTCGTCATATTCAATACGCCAGTCCCGTTTCGTGCCGGTGCTGACGGTTGATGAGAATGTGGACGGGATGTTCTATGTGAACCTCGGGGTCGAGGATGTCGAGGCTCCGGAAAAGTGGATCACCGCTTTGTCGGATGTCCTTGCCAAAGAAGAGTTCGCATCGTCCCGGCTTCCGATTCTGAAAGCGTTCACTGATCTTTCTGTGATTATCCCGGAGGTGGAACGCTATATCGCACGGAAGGCGGCGAGGGCGCTAAGATATTCATTGGACGAGTTCGTACCGCTTCTGATGAGGATCATTCCCGCTATCAAACTATTGGGAGTCAAAGTATTCCTTCCAAAATCGCTTGAGAATCTGATAAGGCCGAAACCGACTCTGAAGCTGAAGAAGAAAACCGGCAGTTCACCGTCCTGCTTCAGGCTTTCGGATCTGTTCGAGTTCGAGTGGGAAGTGGCTTTGGGTGACGAGGTGGTCTCGGCGGAGGATTTTCACAGGCTTCTTGGGCAGGCGGGCAAACTGTTGAAATTCAAAGGACAGTACATCTACACCTCTCCGGAGGATCTGGAGAAAGTCAACAAGGCTATCGCCGGAGTCGGCAATGTCAGCCCGGGCGAGATGCTTCAGGCCGCGATTCTCGGTGAATATGATTCCGCTCCGATTGTCCTTTCCGATGAGGCGAAGGAACTGATTGAGGAGTTTACCAACGAAGAGGAAATTCCTGTCCCTAATGGGGTTAAGGCTGAGCTGCGCCCTTACCAGAAGAGGGGATATTCCTGGCTCTACAGGAATATGCGGGTCGGCTTCGGATCCATTCTGGCGGATGATATGGGGCTTGGCAAGACGCTTCAGACCATCACTCTGCTGCAGAAGATGAAGGATGAGGGTGTATTGAGGGAGAAGCCGGCGCTTGTGGTCGTGCCGACAGGACTCCTTTCCAACTGGCAGGCGGAGATCTCCCGGTTCGCTCCAGGCCTGACCTCGTTCATCTATCACGGCACTGGTCGGCAAGGGCCTGAAAGCCGTGTGGACATCCTGCTCACGACCTACGGCGTGCTCCGTTCTGACCAGAAGATCTTCGCGAAAGTCAAGTGGAGCGTGATGGTGATCGATGAGGCGCAGAACATCAAGAACCCGACCGCCATCCAGAGCAAGGCTGTCCGCTCCATCACCGCCGACACGAAGATCGCGCTCAGCGGCACCCCGGTCGAGAACCGCCTGACCGAGTTCTGGAGCATAATGGACTATGCCAACAGCGGTTACCTCGGCAACCTCAAATCTTTCAAGAGTGAATATGCCAACCCGATCCAGCTGTACAATGACGAGGAGTGCGCCGCGAGATTCCGCAAGGTTACCTCACCGTTCATGATGCGAAGGATGAAGACCGACAAGACCGTCATCAGCGACCTTCCGGACAAGGTCGAGATCAATGAATATTCAGCCCTTTCTCCGGAGCAGGCGGCCTTGTACCACAAGACGTTGGATGCGGCGATGGCTGAGATCGAAGGCAAGGACACTTCCGACAGCGCCGCGCTTTTCGAAAGGCAAGGCCTTATCCTTCAGATGATTCTGGCGTTGAAGCAGATATGCAACCATCCGGCGCAGTACCTGAAGAACGGGAATATGTCTCCGTCGCTTTCCGGCAAGGTGGAGATGCTTCTTGACCGGCTGGACGGGATCGTGGACGCCGGCGAGAAGGTGCTGGTGTTCACGCAGTTCAAGGAGATGGGCGAGATGCTCGTGAAGTTTGTCGGTGACAGGACTGGCAAGGCTCCGATGTTCTATCACGGAGGCTGCTCGGTCAAGCAGCGCAACGAGATGGTGTCCCGTTTCCAGAACGGCAGGGAGGACAAGGTATTCATTCTTTCCTTGAAGGCCGCCGGAACCGGTCTTAACCTGACGGCGGCCTCGCACGTGATCCATTTTGATCTTTGGTGGAACCCTGCCGTCGAGGCTCAAGCCACCGACCGTGCCTACCGTATCGGCCAGAACAAAAACGTGATGGTTCACCGTTTCATTACCAAGGACACATTCGAGGAGAAGATCGACGCGATGATCCAGCGCAAGAAACACCTTGCCGAGATGACCGTCTCCACCGGCGAAAGCTGGATCGGCAAGCTCAGCAACAAGGAGCTCCACGACATCTTTGGGTAGTACCTTATAGCTTGATGATCATTCCGGAGGTGGCGTCCAGCTTGAGGGTGGTGCCTTTGGCGGTTCGTTTGCAGGTGGCCTTGCCGGTGGTCAGGAGAGGGGAGACGGGGCCTTTCACGGATTTGAGGGCGGAAAGGTACGGGTCGATCTCGCCGTCAAGGACGAGGGTCTTGCGCTCCGAGGTCGGGTTGAGGACTATCAGGAAGGTCTCCGTGCCGTTGCTGCGGAGATATACCATCGGGTAAGGCTGTTCCTCATTGAAAATCGGGATGAAACGGCTGTCGGCCCAGAGGGCCTCGCTGTTTTTCCTGAGCGAGATCAGGGCTCTGGTCCAGTTCAGGATGGATTCCGGATCATTCTCCTGAGACTCCACGGTCGGGTTTCCTTTGGCGATCGGCTTGGCTTTCCCGGCGGCCAGTTCCTTTTTCCACTCGGTGTACTGAGGAAGAGAGGATGCCGGAGTCCAGTCCGTGCAGGCAGGAAGGTAAAGTTTGTCCGGAGCGCAGTCGCTGAACCCCGCTGTCTCGTCCGCTGTCCACTGCATCGGGGTGCGGGCGCCGGCGCGCTCCTTGCCGTTGTGGTTCGCCCCTTCCACATTCGGCATATCCACAAGCGAGCGCATTCCGATCTCGTCACCGTAATAAAGGATCGGAAGCGGCATCGTCATAACCCACGTCATCATCACCTTGAGCTGCTCGGGAGTGTTGCGGGCACCTGTGTTGATCCTGAGGTGGTCGTGGTTGCCGGTTATGCTGGCGAAATAGCCCATTGTGCGTGTGCTCTCGACGCAATCGGTGAAGTAGTCGTAATATTCCTTGAGCATCTGCGCCGGCGTGGTCTTGGAGTCAACCTTACCCTCCGGCCAAGCGTCGCCGTAGAGGTCCTTGACGGACGGCTGGCCGCCATTCAAAGAGAAGTAGCTTCCGCCATCAGCCTGATGCTTTCTGTCGAAGTACATCCTGCGGTTGTGCGCCCTCGTGTTGTTTAGGTCCATATCCACGTTGTAGCCGGCCGCGAGGCAATATTTCGGAGAACCCCATTCCGCCATAAGGACGTGGTCAGGGAAGTTCTTGTCGGACCACTCACGGATCTCTCTCCAGAGATTGAGGATCTCCTTCTTGCCCTTGTCGTTCTTCACGAGGCTGCTGGCCATATCCACGCGGAATCCGTCCACGCCCTTGCCGTACCAGAAGGCGAGTATGTCCTTGAGTTCCTGGCGCACGGCCTTCGGTCCCGGCTCGTTCACGCCCTGCTCCCACGGATGGTTTGGATCCGGGTTGGCGTAACCGTAGTTGAGGGACGGCTGGCAGGCGTAGAAATTCTTCATATAGTATTTATCACGGGGATATTCGCTCTTCATCCATTTGCCGATGGTGCTCTGCATGTAGTCAGGACTTTTCAGCATCGCCTCAAGGTCTTTCTCGGCCTTCGCGTCCGGAAGACGGTCGGACCAGATGTAGTAGTCGGAGTACTGGAGGTTGCTGTCCTGCGCGCTCTGGAGGAACCACGGATGCTTGTCGGAAGTGTGTCCGGCCACAAGGTCGAGCATCACCTTTATTCCTTTGTCGTGGGCTTTCCGGATGAGCTCGACGAGGTCGTTATTGGTCCCGAAGCGTGGGTCAACACGGTAGAAATCAATCACATCGTAGCCTCCGTCAATCCAACCGGAGACGAAAAGCGGATTGAACCAGATGGCCGAGACACCAAGGCTCTCGATGTAATCCAGTTTGGAAATCACACCCTGGATGTCACCGATTCCGTTCCCGTCGGAGTCTTTGTAGGAGGACGGGTACACTTGGTAGATAACTCCGTTGCGGAGCCAGTCCGGCCCTACTTTCCAAGTCTGTTTGAAACTGCCCGGCGCCGGCTGAGCTGACACGAACGCGCTGACCAGCAGAGCGATGGACAAAAGAAAATTCTTTTTCATGTCTAAATTTGAATATGTCGGTTCTAATATTTCATGAATGTTTTGAGTCGCTCGGG
>OCLH01000043.1_pt1 | contig 20971 bp, 15 predicted proteins | sample 1495891 | NCBI WGS metagenome assembly OCLH01 (sample SAMN03418266, study PRJEB22391) | human gut metagenome | biome: human-gut; feature: organic feature; material: feces | host: Homo sapiens | place: Tanzania | collected 2013-01
ATCCAGAAGCCCACCGGGAAAAGAGGCCATCCGAAGTGGTACGACGGCAAGGTTGCCTGCAAGGGACTGTGACTACCATTCTCAATATCCTCTTGAAAGTCGATTATCCATAACGCTTATATGCTCAACAGATTTATTTGCGTGTCCGGTCTGCGACCGGACCCACAAGTTTTTGACAAACTTTTCAAAGAACTGGTTTTATTTACTGCCAGGGCCGCTTAGGCACTGGAAAAATTAACGAACTATTGTAAAAAGACACGCGGCAAAAACATCGCCGCTGTCTACTTTGGAAAATAATAACGTCTAAAAATTATTTTCCGTGTCTACTTCTCGCGCGCGGTACAACCTTATGCGCTGCAGGGAGAGTATTTCTCGTCCATATCAAAATCGAAAAGGCGACCACGTGCACCTTTTACACCAGTAATTGGCTCATCGAACAGCATTGCATCACGCAGGCACCAATGGAAACAGTTCGGCTGCGCCCAGAACGAGTCGGAATCCCTTACGATCTTGTAGCAATCTACATAACCTATAATGGCACCATACGGCATGTCTTCGTATTCCGGGATATGACCAAACAGTCGGGCGTTTTTTATAGTGGATACCTGATCGTCCGGCAAATCTTCGAAGTTCTTTACCACCTTAGCCGAAGTGACATGAATTAAGATACGCCCAGGTGCTTTAGCTGGCTGCCAAGTACGGTTTTCAACGTCTTTAAGGCCGGAACAAATCACGGATGCCCACGGTTGCGAAACGGATAATGCTTTCATCTTCGCTGTTTGGATTTATAATTCTTGATTCTCGGGAGTATCGTCTTCGGCCTTCTTTCGGGCCTCGTCGAACTTGGCCTTCATAGTCGGGTTCTTGTAGGTAAGCTTCCTGATGGTCAGTTCCTCGGTATCCTGGTTAGCCAGGCGGAGATAGTTCTCAGATTGCTCAAAGCTCTTTTTTACTGCCTGTAGCTTCTTGATGGTATCATCAATCTGCTTGATGGCGTCTTCGAACTTACCTGCGGCACGGGTATAGTGGTCACCTAATTTGTTCCGGAACTCAATAAGTTTGTTTTCGAAATTGGTTACGTCAACATTCTGGCTGCGGGCAAGGGCGAGTTCCTTCTTGTACCCGACCGTATTCTTCGCCGCATTGACAAGCAGCATGATCAGCGACTTGAAGAACTGCGGGCGGATGACAAACATCTTCGGATAGCGGTAGGAAACATCTACAATACCGGTATTGTACAGCTCGCTTTCTGGCTCTAGGAGAGATACAAGGACAGCGTATTCACACTTCTTCTCATTTCGGTCCTGATCCAGCTTCTTAAAAAAGTCCTCATTCTTGTGCTTGGTGGCCGTTTCGTCCATCTCGTTCTTCATCTCGAACATGATGGAGATATACTCGGTGTCATCTTCTTTGTCACGGAAGATGAAATCGCCTTTAGAACCGCTGGAAGCATCATTATCCTTCTCAAAATAGGCATTCGGGAACATCGGACGCATCTCGCCGTTGAACACATTGCTGCAGTGGGCCTCCAGGGTCTCACCTACCATCTTCGTAGAAAGACGAGCCTTGAAATCCTTGAGCCGCTCAACTTCCTCATTGGCAATATGTAAGCGGGATTCATAGTCGTCCTTCAGCCCTTTCTCGCGTACGGATGCCTCGGACTTTGCGACCTGCAATTTCCCCTCGTAGTCGTTTACAATGCTCTGCTCACGCAGAGTCGCTTCCGAAGCCGCGAGCTTGGCCTGTGACTTAAGGTCAGCAATCTCGGTTTCCTTGGCCTGCACTTCATCCTTTGCCAGCTGACGCTCACGAAGGACAGCAATCTCTAAGGCCTTGGCATTCTGTTCGATTGTTGCCCTGAGTGACGCAATCTCCTTCTCTTTCTCAGTTACGGCAGCGCTGAGTTCCAACTCACGTTTGTCACTCATAGCCGTAATCTGTTCCTTGAGGCGAAGGATTTCGCTATTCTTCTCGCCAATGACCTTGTCTTTGGCGGACAACTCCTTCTGGTGCTCCTGGCCGGCCTGGGCATCACTGGCTTTTTGTTCCGCCTCATGCTGCTTGTGGAGTTCAGCAATACGGCGGTCTACCTCGGCATTAAACTCGGCACCCTTGACTTGGCTAAGGATGGCTGCGTAATCGTCTTCGTTGACGGTAAAGGGCTTTTTACAGTTGGGGCAAATAAGTTCGTGCATATCGTTTTCTATCTGTCAACAGGGATGTTATCTGTTGACAATGCAAAGGTATGTTGGGCGTGTGCAATGTATATGCACAGCAAAAAATAATCAGTTATGCTGCGATAGCTTGATGAATAATCCTCACGAATTGCCCGATATACTGCATCTTAGAGCCGTATACTTCAGCCCAGTTGTATTCCGAGAAAGGCGCACGGTTCGTGATAATCTCTCCAGTAATGTCACCGTTTTGGCAGACATAAGTGATTATGTCCTTAAGGTACTCTTCCTGTTCGGCGGTCAGTGTAGTAGTATCATCAAGGAACGAAGAGAACTTTTCCATGGCCACCTTTCTGTCTATACCTATCATCGAACGGATAAATACAGCTACGTGGTTTCCGCATTCACGATGGCCTACAAAGGCATCGTACTCTTCCCTACTTCCCAGTTCTTCCCACAGTATCCGCTGGAGTTCGCTTATATCGTCACCAGTAATCTTTTCCAGATTCTGAATCTTCCGAAGCACGGGTGAATTGATGTTGGCCATCAGATAATCCATAACTCGCTCTCCATAGGTGTGCGACATTCGGAAGGTATCATCGATTTCTCCGCCCTCAGTAACGGTATCCTCGATGTCGATAGTGAAGGTTTTCCTTCGATTTCCGGCCAAGTACTTGACAAGGTCGCGAAGCTGAATCCTGACCCTCTCCACCCTATCAAGGGTAAGATCTTCTAGGAACCTAGGAGAAAGGACTTCGTTAATTACATCCATCCTCTCGAGGACCTGCGGTATAGACGCAAGGTCACGAAGGTCTCTGGCAATCGTAATTAGTTTGGACTGCTGCCTCGACGAACGGACTTGAGGATCGACGAGTGACAGCTCTATCATCAGGTTCAGTGCATCGAAGCGCTGGGCATATTCGTCATTGACACTCCTGGCCACGAGCGGAGAGACGTCGTGTTTTAGAGCATAAACATCAAGTATACTGAGTGCCTGCCAGTTATCCTTGTTCTTGAACTTACTAACAGTATCCCACTTTTCCCGAACAGAGATAAAGGCGTCACTAAGGGCGGAAACTTGCCTGAATAGGGTCGCTTTGATTTCATCGTGAAGGGACTTGGCAAACTCATCACTCTGATACTCGTATGCCTGAAGCCCGTAAGCAAGATCTGCCCGAAGGTCGAAGAGCGATTCAGTCAAAGATTTACTCGGCCGCTCAGCCTCGCCGTTAGGATTAATGTCGAAGAACTCAAAGTTACGGCACCAATCGAACACGTAGAACTTCTGCTTGTCCATCCGGGGGCCAAAGATGTCCTCGGACTTCCGGGTTCCACGACCCAGCATCTGCTCGAACTTAATTTTTGACTTGACAATCTTGAAAAAGACCAAGTTCAGAATATCAGGCACATCGACACCCGTATCCAGCATATCAACGGAAACGGCAATCTGGGGGAAGCGCGCCCTTTCGCCGAAGTTATCTATCAACGTCTGACCATAATTGACAGTGTTGTCGATCAGGGCGCAAAAGTCTGTACCGTAGGTTCCGGCATACAACTCGTTGAAGCGATCGACGATCAGCTGGGCATGTTTGTGATTGTAAGCGAAAATGATTGTCTTGCCGATCTTTTCACCCCCGGAGACCTTCTGGCCATTCTCCATCAGGTCTTGCAGCACCTTGTCAACCGTATCAATGTTGAAAATGTAGCGGAAAATCTCTGATCCGTCGATGTTTCTTTCGGGGTCTTCGGAGCCAGACTCCTCGGCTTCGTAATCAAACACTTTTTCTAACTGCTCTTTTTCCTCCTCCGACAGGTCTTTATATTTGATACCATTCTCGAGTATATATGTACCCCGCTTAATGGGAACATAAGGGACAAGGAATCCATCTGCAACGGCCTCCTCATATTCGTAGTGGGAGGTCGGCTCGCCACTTTCCACCTCGAAGAACTCGTATGTATTACGGGAAATCTCATCACGAGGTGTGGCTGTAAGGCCGACAACCAGGGAATCGAAGTAACTAAATATGGCTCTATACTTACCGAAAATAGAGCGGTGTGCCTCATCAACGAAAATAAGATCGAAGCGGCCGACCGAGAAATCACGATGCTCCGCATCGACGAAATTGATCATAGTCTGATACGTGCTCAGTGTGACACGGGAGTCCAGGCTTCTCGTGTCGGAATTATCCGAAATGGCGGTTACCGTTTCACCAGGGAGGAACTTCACGAAATTCTTCTTTGCCTGATTGACCAGAGCAGTCCTGTCAGCAAGGAAAAGGACATTCTTGATCCATCGGTTACGCATAAGGACTTCTGAGAGCGAAATGGCAACACGCGTTTTCCCCGTTCCTGTCGCCATAACAAGGAGCGCTTTGCGCTTATTGTTATTGAAGGATTCGCAAACGGCCTTGATGGCGCGTTTCTGATACTCCCGGTTGGTGATCTCGTTCTTGACCGTCACATCATTTATGCGACCGCGAGAGCGCTTTTGGATGAGCCTCTCCAGATCGTCGGCTGTGTGGAACGCGAAAATCTTTCGGTACGGATAGCCAAGACCATCTATGATGTAGGTGGAAAGACCATTGGTATAATAAATAACCGGTCGGCGGCCATACTTCCTTTCGAGAAGGTCGGCATATAGAATTGCTTGCTGCTTGCCAACATTCGGATCGACTGCCGTCTTCTTTGCTTCGATAACAGCAAGCGGCAAACCATTCGCGCCAAACAAAACATAATCGGCATATCCGACACCGGAAGCATTGGGCATTCCGGGTAATTCGATTTCAATACCAGCTTTAAGCGGCTGGATATTATTCTTTTCATCAAGGACATCCCAGCCCGCCTCACGAAGCATCATATCAATGTAGAGCTTCCTTGTCTCGGCTTCTGAGATACTGCTTGAGTGAGGCAAAACAGTCACCGCCGGAGTGTGGACGATTGGAGTTTCCCTCTCTCCCGAAGAAATTGCGGTGGTGGAATCTGTATTAATAGCCGCAGGGCGTCCCTGAGGAATAAGATTCTTATCAAAGTTTGGATAGCTGGCAATGACTCCGATTTTGGAAAAAACAAAACCGACCGCGTTATAGATGTTCTCCAGTGAAAGCAAGGCTTCCACCTTCGTCGCACGATTCTGATGTACAGCAACGTTACCTGCCATACGAACATAGTGCATGGCAGACAAGGTGCCTTCATCGTCGATGAAATCGACAAAGTCTTCGTCCTTCAGTTTTGCCAGCAGATTCGCACGACGAGCGAAAACGATATCCTTGAGGTAAGCGGTAACCTCCACCAAATTCTCAAGAGCACGACGACTATTGATAGCCGAAGTGACGGGATCGGAATACAACCCTTCTTCTGCCGCATTGCAGAAAGAGTACAACCTGCTAAGCGCGGGGATTTCTTTCAAAAAATCGAAGTTCTTCATTCTCAGTCACCAAAATAATAGTTCATTCTACTGTCGAAGAGTTTCTGAGCCTCAACTATAGACTCTTCAATAAGCCTGCGCTGGGCGTTGATCCTCCATATTTTCATAGAGAATTGCTTCTGCATATCCATCGGCGGAACGATTATTTTTAATTGCCGCAAGCCCTTGAGTATTACTCTTTTGATTGTGGTGCCAGTAAGATATCGTTCCTCAACCAGATTATAGATGTCAGGGGTAGAAAGCAATGAGCAAAGGAATTCCGAAGTTACTTTCGTCTGGTCCGGTCGGACAATGGCAATAGAAGAAAGGATGGCTTGCGGAGCCTCGGAGTGGTGGACAAATATCTTCTTGAAGTAGCTACCATCCTTTGCAACCAAGACATCATCGGGCATCGGTTTGCAGCCAGCAGCCTCCAGTTTCTTGAATTCCTCCTGGCTGATCATCTTACAGTCAGTGTAGTCGAAATCACGCGCCCCCATATTCTTGACGGAGAGCATCGGGATGGTACCCATTTCTTCATCCTTCGGACTATAGTGTGACCCGTCGGTAATCAACGAGGTAACGTCTGACATAGGAGCCGAATCCCATTCGAGCGGATTCAATACAGGATTGCCAAACGAATCATAGAATACAGATAGTTCTAACTCATCAAGGATATCCAACTGTTGACCTTTTTTTAACAAAATATCCTTCGCCTTGTTCAGTTCGTACACAATCCTTTCTTGCTCACTGATGGAAGGGATAGGAATCTCCAGATTTCTAAATGAGTTGAAGTCTAAGTTGTGAATACCAGTCGTTTTAGACTGCATCTTTCTTGTTACTCCTTGAAGATACTTTCCGTAAATTGCTATTTGCAAATAATCAGGAAGAACTATACTCCGATCCTTCACACGAAGAACCGAAGTAAAGTTACTAAAGGAATAGTCCCCGTCCTGAATATCAAATAATATTGGACGACCAACAGGCTGTTTATCACTACCCCCAGATTTTTCAATGATAATGTCACCTGGGTATAATTTGCGCTTCGCGAACTGTTTCTCCTCGACGTCTAAATAAGCAACGTTAGTCAAGTCAAGACGGCAGTCCTTAGTAAAATTTGTGTTTCTGATGACGGCGACAGTCTTAAATGGCGGTTTTTTCCCAACCCATAGGCCGTTGATCGTCTCAGTTATATCAGCTATTTTCATTAACATACGTCTCATCTTAGATAAGCGTCTTAAACTCTTCGATAGCGACCGTTATCTCCTTCTGCAACTCGGATAGTTTAAATAACACATCCACAGGATTGGCGAACGTCTTCTTCTCCCTCTCAATCTCACGGTACTTATTCAGGGACAAATCATAATCATTGTCTTGAATCTCCTTGATAGGGACGAGGAAAGATTTGTCCTTGCGAGAACGTACCTCTTCCCTGTCTATATTATTGAACCTTTCAATTATGTCAGGAATGTCATTATCCGCGCACGGGGCTCGTCTTTGGTCAAGAGTGAATCCGTCCGCCTTCATATCATAGAACCACACCTTATCAGTCCCTCCAGTATTTGTCTTAGTAAAGATTAATACGGCAGTACTGACTCCAGCGTAAGGAAGGAAGACACCTGACGGCATAGAAATAACTGCCTGGAGTTTCTGATTTTCAACAAGCTCTTTCCTAATAGCCTGATGCCCGGCACTGTTACCGAAGAGGACGCCATCGGGGACAATGGAGGCACAGCGTCCACCCAGTTGGAGAGAGCGGATAAAGAGCGCCAGGAACAACAGTTCAGTCTTTTTGGTAGGAGCAAGGCTTGTCAGAGACTTCGCTACGGCTTCCCGGTCCAGCGTGCCGGTAAACGGAGGATTGGCAAGACACAATGTGTACTTATTTTCGTCCAGATTATCCGTGGAGAGTGAATCCTGATAACGAATGTCAGGGTTGTCAACGCCATGGAGCATCAGGTTCATTGTGCCGATACGAAGCATCGTTTGGTCGGTGTCGTATCCGTGGAACATCTCATTCTTGTAGTACTGAAGGTTGGACGAATCCAGTAACTCCTTCTTATAATTCTTGGTGATATACTCTGCGCTCTCGACAATAAAACCTGCCGAGCCCATTGCCGGGTCGCAGATGGAGTCGCGCAGTGTAGGCTTGACAAGCTCAACCATCATCTTGATGATGTGACGAGGTGTACGGAACTGACCGTTGTTTCCAGAAGCGGCCATCTTGTTAAGTATATACTCATAGACGTCGCCCATCGTGTCACGGTTATTCATATCAAGGCAGTTGATACCCTCGACAACTCTCACGAGCACGCGCTCGCTTTGGATCAGGAATATTGCATTGGCCATGAAGCGAGAGTATGCCGACTCTCCTTCTCCTCCAATGTTCTTAATGAATACAAAGACGTCATTCCTGATAGTATTGAACATCCGCTTCGAATCGAAGTTCTTGAAGTTATGCCAACGAAGATCCTCGTACGGGACTTCGCGCCCAGTTTCGGGGTTAGTCCACATCCCTTCCTTGAAGACTGGATTCTTCATTTCTTCTCCCATCGTGTGCGCAAGGAACTCCTTGTTCAACTGGGAGTCATCCAGCATCTTCATGAAAAAGAGGTAGGTCATCTGTTCCAGGACAGTGATGGAGTTGGTGATTCCGCCCATCCAGAAGGTATCCCAAATTTGGTCGATTTTCGGTTTGAAGTCTACGATGTTCATATGTTGTATTTCGTTTTCGTTTGCAAAGGTAATATGGGTGTGTGCAACCTATTTGCACAACTATTTAATAATCATCCGATGTTCTGTCTGGTCGAATTTCAGGCCTGCATATCCGCTTTTATAAAACTCGTGCTCAGCAAGTTTCGGATTATCCTTCACGTATGCGGCATATTCTTTCAAATCCTTTATTATCCGCCTATGATTCTTTTCAAAAGGGGATATTTCCCGAATATTGTCATGCGAGAAGAGCTTGTTAACCGTGATCATTTGCGTGGACCTACTTGTCCGGCCTTCAAAGGCATTGACTTTATGTTCGAAGGTCAGCAGGCCATAATTCGTTAGCACGCGGCGGTTATGCGAATCGCTAAACAAAGCGCTGTCCCGTGAAATGGCCAACAGCTCCATGGCTACATGATACGGACGGTTCAGCTGATTCCGAACCTTAGTTAGATAGCCCCCAACTTTCTTCACTGTTAAGTGGTTTTCAATGCCAGCCTTTTCACATACGATAAGAACGTGGAAAGGGACGTCAAGTGTACGTGGCAAGAGCGCATTCAGGATGTTATATACATTGTCCACGCCGTTGAGTTTCTTCTCAACCAGATTCCCCGCCTTATCGACCAGAATCTCATCGTTAGTGAATAAATTTCGGTCGTTGATAATAATGGCATTCGCCGGTAAGTTTCTCACACCAGCAAGGACATCGGACCACCCAATACCCGTCTCACCTTCTTCCGTAAAGATTGTTTTATTGGAGACACTCGTAAGGATAGCATCATCCAGGTTTGAGAATGACTGGATAATAACCCCGTACTTTTGCTGAAGCTGACGAGCTTCCTTTTCTTCGATGTCCAGGATAAAAACGCTTGTGGGATAGTTAGCAATGACTTCTGGATGTTTATTCAAATCTTCGAACAAATCTGCGCTATCGATAATCTGAGCGCCGTTTCTGTATAAGTCGCTCAGGGGCTTGTCATCCTCCTCCCACCAATTTAAATCAAGCTTTACGTAGAAGCACTTCGTCTGGGCGACAATATTCCCCCAGACGGAATCTTCCGGATAAAGCTTTTCAATTATCTTTTGAGTCGTAACAATAGAGAACATGGCTATTTCGCATTTTCGTTACGCAGGACCTCGCGGTTCCACTTAGTTGCTTCGTCGAAGAAACCAGTGCCAAACTGCTCTTCGAAACGACCGGTCTTGGCATAAGGCATATCATAAGGAGTCCCGTCGGCTGGGAAGTAGTAGACCTTGAAAGGATTCACAAACTCACTATTCTCGCGGAATGAGGTACCGACCAGGGCCTGTGTTCTCCTGATCAAATACTCAGAGTGAGTCTCGATGATGAATCGGAAGCCATATTCCTGGTTCAGGCTATAGAAGAGCTCAGCCAACTTACTCTGGAGCATTGGATGAAGGTTTTGTTCGGGCTCTTCAACAATAATAGTAGAATCCTTGAGCCTACCGCCCAGTCCTACGCTGGACTGCGCCATCTTAGTGGCCAAGCGGAATAAGAGAATCATCATCTGAATGGAGCCCATTCCTTTATCAGCAAGATTAACAGTGGTTCCATCATTATTTGTAATCTTCACAACGTGTGCTTCGCCACCGACAGAGTTGATTTCATAGTCGGAGCCAATCTTAAACTCTTTCATCCATTTGACAATAAAACCATGGATTGGAGAGCCAGGTAACACACGCTGGTTGGCGAATTCGTGAATCGTACGAACGAAATAGTCATTGATATCTTTGGCGCTGTAAATAACCGTCTGGGTTACAGCATGAGCGTAGATATATTCAACGGCTGCATCCGAGAAGTCGGAAGCCAGAGAAAAAGACCGTGACATCCGAAGCCGTTCAAAAAAACGAGCATTTGTTGATAAAAACTGCAGAACAGGTTCATCAAGGCCTTCTATTGCAATTTGTTCAGTAAGTGCAAATAAAGTCTGCTCTTTCCCTTTCTTATTCATAGAGATAGTGGCATTGATCTTAGCAAGAACTATTGCAAGCAACGCGCTGATGTTATTGCCAACGTAAGGGGCATTAATACCTGAGATGGACATATCCATCTCCACATCCTCTTTAAAGGAAGCATAGTATTTTTTATTGATTCTCTTATCCTGGTCCTCAAGTGATTTGCGGTAATTTGAGGTATCACCCACCCAGAGAGGATTCGGATCGTGGTGGAATGTTACGTGAACATTATCACTACGGAAATCATAATCGAAATCGATGTTGTATTCCAACAGCGTGATGAGAATCCTTGAGATACGGCCACTGATAGCCTCCTCATCCTCACGGTCACCAGCGACCTCGATTGTGAACTTATACCTTTTGAAAGTTATCTCAAATACAATCTTACTTTCTTCCGCGTTGTTGTTTAGGGCACGCTGGAAAGTGCCTATATGGGTAAAATAGCTCTTATTGAAATAGAACTGCTGATTCAGAATGGACGTGTTGACATCGTTAAATCCGTTGTCGGCAACGCTCGAGTTGAGAAAATCGAGGAGAGCAAGAATAGCCTTAACAACAGTCGATTTGCCGGCATTATTCTCACCTACAAACACTGTAATCGGAGCCAAGTCAATGACGGGAAAATCTTGGAACCTTCTGAAATTCTTAAAACCAATTTGTCTCATATACTTCTTTTTTATTCTATTCTCATTTGACGCCACAAATTTAATCGTTCGTGGTGCAATCTATTTGCACAGGGTGATACCTCTCGAAAGATTCTCGAATAATGCCCTGTATGCGTTCTCTGTATTCTACTGGTGATAAGACCTCTACATCCTTACCAAAGGACAGTATTAGCGCTTCTAGTTCGTTGTTGGGGATAACGGAGATCTGCACTATTCGGTTATCTATGTCAACGACACGTTGCGACTTGTGGATTGCCTTCGTCAAAACATACGGAAACCCATGCTCTGAAAACTTGAGCTGGATGTCAATTTTATCACGAGGTGCGACACTTGCTCCAATGACATCATCGAAATATGTCTCAAAATCAATCTCCGAAGGGATATACTCCTTGTTGACCTGCTCTATATCTTCAATACGGTCAAGGGGAAGGTTGTAGATTGTCGCATTATCCTCATTCAATCCGAAAAGGAACCATCGGTTGTTGTATTCTTTAATGTAGTACGGATGAATTGTCCAGTCGTAAGTAACGTCTGAGAATGTTTTATACTGGATGTGCAGGACGGTTTTGTTGATGATAGCATCAAAGAGATCCTGAAACCAGTCGAGTCCAGTGTATGCATCGTTTTCGTCATAACCTACCACACTCTTGGATGCGCCACGCAAATTGAGCTTGTCTTCAAACTTCACAACCAGTTCGGACATCCAGTCAAAGTTTGGCATACCTTTGAAACGTTGAAGCATCAGGATAGTCTCCTTCAGCTGTGCAAGGTCATCTTCTCCAAGACCGCGCTTAAAGATGGAAAAGTTTGGCTCGGAATACCGGTAATAATAGCCATGTCCATCATCAACAGTCTCGATCTCGACACCGGATTCTCCTGCACGATCACGCATATAACTGATATCAGAGCGAAGAGTACGGGTTTTTATGCCGGAGTGCTGATCTCCATATAACTCCTGTAATGCATCATTGCATCTTTCCATAAGATCGTCAAAGTAGAACTTACGACGGAAATTACTGAAGCAATCGTCCAGGACCTTATAGCGAATCTGTGCGTGTTTATTACTGGCCATTAGCGTTTTCTACTATAATCAAGCAAATTTAGTGATTTTTCTTGAAATGGACTGCAATTATAATGAATTACTGTGCAGTCTATTTGCATAGGCACAGAAAAGCCTCGAAACCTAATGGAATCGAGGCTTAATGAAATGCAATTATAGACCTTATCGGCCTTCAACGTAGTTAATAATCCCTTCCACGTGCAGTGCCACAATGGCTTTCTTCCCCTCCTCTGATTCGAGGAAGCTCTGCGAGACCTCCGAGTCCATGAAGCCGTTCTCAGTGAGGACCGCAGCACAATAGGTGTGCTTCAGGATGTAGAATGGCTTTTCATAGTCTGGATCACCATCGCTGTAGTCGGTACGGAGCCGGTGGCCGGGAAGATGTCTCTGGGCGGCTTTGTACAGGCAGGTGGCCAGCTTGTCGGATTCTGTGTGCCCGAGGAAAGTGTAAGCGCACCAACCAGTGGCACTGTGCCACATTCTGCCGCTGCCGGCTGCATTGACGTGGATGCTGACGACGAAGGTGTCGTGGGGTGCGTGACCGTGACGGAGGGCCACACGGTTGATACGTCTGCAGCGTTCCTCCAGGGATATGTCCTCCTCCTCGGGCACGACGAGCGATGCGTCGTAACCACGGCATTGGAGATGCTCCACGATTGCGCGAGCAATCAAGCGGTTGTACTGGTACTCCCGGAAACGCCCGTCCGGAGAGCGTTTGCCAGGGGTTTCGACCCCGTGGCCGTTGTCTATCAAGATTTTCATCGTTCTGATTCTATGCGGGTTACGGAAACGAGTTCGAGGTCGAATTCTTCGATGAGTGCTGCGACCTCGGTCCAGTACTCCGGGGAGATGTACTTACGGATCTCCGCCATGATTGGGTTTTCCTGTATCTGCTGTATCGGTTGTATTGTGTGCGATACTGACGATACATCCGATACGGGAGGCAGGTCGTTCTCCTTCTGCCAGCGGATGAGAACATCAGCGATGTCGGCTCCAGAGTTGAGCTCCTCCTCGGTTGCGTTCTGCTGGAGGTAGTCGGAGACGGTGATGTCCAGGTAAGGCCGCTCGGCGGCTTTCTCGCACCATTGGTCGTAAGCATCGACATCGGGGAATGCGATGACCTTGCGGCCGTCGAGGACCTCTACCCTGTCGTTGAATCCGGACTTTCCGCCGGTGGCGAGCCAGATGAATTCGGGCATCATAGCGGCGCAGATGACAGCGGTTTTTTCGGCTTCTACGAGGCAGACGACTTTGTCGGGGTACTGCGCGAGGAGATGCTCGCCAAAGAGGCACTGGGTCATCGTCCAGCCTTCCGGGAGGAGTCCTTTGCGGAGCATCGGGACATGTACCCAGTTGATGGGATTCTTGGCTGCAGGGTCTTTGATGCGGTGGCCGGTTTCACGGTTGTACTTCATGATTTTGCCCCCACGGATACGGCCTTTGATGTCAACCTGGTTGAAGATGACATCGCCGTCTTTGGTGACACCAAGAAGGTATTCTCCGACGAGTCGGAGGATGGTGTCGGTGTCAAAGAGCGTGGAGAGGAAGAGCAGGAAGTCGGAGAACGGATTGGTGCGTACAGTCCTGATTACAATGTCGCGCGGAAGTGTGTTGACAGATCCTTCGCTTCGCTCAGGATGACTCACAGGTTTGGCATGGATTGGCTTTGCCTTGCGTGCGATCCGGTTGCGGTATTCGGAGTAGGATTCGCGCCAGTCGGTCTCGGATGGCGGATATTTGACGTATCCGCAGGAGGATTCGTGGTCGCATCGGCCGTATTCTTCGCCAGCGGGACGGTTGTCTTTGTCCACATAGGGCGCGAAGCAGTGCTTGCGTCCGCACTGGGGACAAGTCCAGCGGCTGGCAGGGCCTGCGTATTTGAGGAGGTGGTAACGGTATTTCATATCACTTATCCTCCCCTTCTTCCGGTTTGTGGGTGATGTTGAGCTGGACGGCCTTTTTGAGGCGGCGCTGGACCATCCCCAGTGACATGTCAAGCTCTTTTGCGATGGCGCGGAGGGATTTGCCCTGCGCCTGGAGCTTGAGGATGTCCTGGATCTCTTCCAGTTCGAAGTCCTTTGACGGGGTCTTGAGGTGATCCCCTTCCCTGCCGTATTCGCGGAATTCGAACTTGAGGAATCCGTTAACCTTGTTGACATCGTAGATCATCACGTTCTCGGCGTCGTAGAGGTATTCGCCGGTACGGACCTTGACCTGCTTGACGTAGCGGAGGTTGGAATCCTTCGCGCTGCGGGCGATGGCGATGCCGGCATCAAAGAAGTTGATGAGCTTGGCGCTGCCGGCCAGGTCGTTCTGGGTGATCGGCTCGTAGCCACGGCGTTTCGGCGTGTGAGCGATGACGATGATGGTGAGGTGGTACTTCTTCTTCAGACGGATGATTTTCATCATGAAGGCTCCGGCTGTGGCTCCTTTCTCTGAGTCGTTGCAGGCGAACGTGATGTTGTCCAGGACGAAGAAGCGGGTGCCTTTCTTGGCGGCTTCCTCCATTGAGTCGAGGATGGCTTCCTCCAGGTCTTCGCCAACGATGAGTTCGGGGTCGATTTCGGCCCGCTCGAAGTTGTCGGGGAACATGTGGATCTCGTTGGTCTCGTGATCGGTGTAGCGCATCTGGAATTGCTTGTCGGCGAGTTCCAGGTCGATGAAGAGGAGCGGCTCTTTCCAGGCGATGTCTTCGGCAATCTGGGTGACGTAGATGGATTTCCCTACGCCGGAGGATGCGAAGATGACGGTACATTCGTACTCGACGATGAGGCCGTGGAAGAAGGTGCGTGGATCAGGACGTTCGCGTGAGTCTTTGATCCAGTCGTTGGCCTTCTTGACAGAGAAGATGCCGCGTTTCTTGGGAGCACGCTTGGCTTTCTCAACCTCTTGCTTGATAGCCTCGACAGGGTTAGGGTCGGCTGTGTGTTTCATGCGATGCCCTCCTCTAACTTTTTGACGTCTATCTCGCGGTAGTACACGGAGCGTCCGATGCGGATGGCCGGGAGATAGCCGCTTTTGTCCCAGCGCCAGAGGGTGGTGTCATCCACCTTCAAGCGTTCGCGGGCAGCGGCGCGAGTTATGCGTCTGTCAGCGCTTTCTATTTCCCTTTGGGTGAGCAGTTCGCTCACTACGGTCCGGATAGCCTCCTCGAGGTCGTCCGGGCTCAGAACAATTTGAATTGGTCTGTTTTGTTTGTCATTTAAGTTGAACATTTGGTTTCCAGCGCCGGGTTGGCCTAGCCTTTCTCGGCCCCCGGTCTGACTGGCTTTGCGAACTCCATCGCATAAGGCGTTACGTTTCATTCACATTGCAAAGTTCGTATGAGGGATTTTTGCCGCAAAAGGCCGCAGATAATAATTTAACTCCTCGAAATTATTGTGTTTCAAGGAGTTAAATTGCGAATATGTGCGAAAGTTGTGCGAAAATCTGCGGAGAACTGCGGCCGCAGGTTACCGCAGGTCTATTTGATGCAATCGGAGAGAATCCGTGTGTTGATTTTGGAGATTCGCTTGGTGCCGTCGTTAATCTTGTTGATGCTGTTCATCGACTGGCCGATGTTTGAGCATGCGATGTCGTACCAGTTGTTGCCAAGGTGCTGGCCGAGCCTCTTGATGATGAATTTCACGCTGACGATGAATCCTTCCCTGGTGCCAGCATTGACAGCCTTCTCCATCAGAACGGTGAAGTCGGCTTCGTCTATGACTGTGGTGAATTCTTCGAGGGATACCTTGGGGAAGGCTACTCCGTTCCATTCGTTGAATAGTCTCTCATAGTCTATAGTTTTATCGTGGATCTTATTGTTCTCATCTTCCCCTTTCCCAGGAGCTTCGGTAGGCGGCGTGGTTGAAGGGTGCTGCTCAGTTTCCTTTGTGGATACCGGCTGGGGGGCATCTTCTTTGACAATGGGAATCTCTTCGGTATCCAGAAAGTATTCCATTGTCATGTCAAAGACATTCTTCTCACAGATGTCGTAGAAGAAGCGCATCATGCTCAGTTCGGCGTGTGTGTTAAAGCCACATTTCCTTTTGATGATGTCCCGATTTTTGGCGTATGCATCGACAACCTCCGCCTGGAGGGAGAACAGCCAATGGAAGATAGCGTTATCTATCTCCTCGGCATCTTTGGAAAGGGCCTGTATTCTGCGGACAAAATCACGGAAATACTTGTGCAGGAGGGAGGTCATTGGCTTATAGCAGCCTTTGAAGATATCTTCCTGGGTATTCAGAAGATCATCGGCTCCGCCCATCTGGTTGCAGAATGTAATGCATTGCTCTATCAGGGTATCATAGAAGCGTTTGACGTTCTCCCTGACGTTGACCACTGCTCGCTGGTCAAACTCAAGTCCAAGTACTCCGTGGTATTTCTCCCGAAGGGATTCATACTGGTCATCCCACATATTGAAAGGAATGACCTTTATCATTTGTTCTGACAGGTCACTTACGAATGGGGCTGCGTAATGACGAAAACTCTGGTAGATAGGTGAAAGTAACGTATGCTTCAGGGGCCAGGTGCCCTGAGGATTGCTGTCCAAATCGGGGACACCGTGGGAAAGGAGATATATCTCTGGCTGTGTTCGATAGGCATCATCGATAAAATCTCTTGTTTTAGCCATCCAGCGACATACCATCCGAAGGCCAAGGCGTAGGTCGGCTGCATATTTCTGCCGCATATGGGTGGCGTAAGAATCCAGAAGGCCTAAGATGAAACGTGGATATTCTTCGAAATATACTTTGTTTCTCGCCAACTTGTTCTCAGGATCGTAGCAGCGGCTGAATAGGTTTCCTAAGGTTGACGTGAAAGCGAATTCGTTGGCCGCCGGGTCGGTGAGACAACCTCCGTGAACCTCCATCCTGAGAACTGCGAACTGAGGATAGTTACAGAGTGTGAAGTCGTAGAGGACATCTTCCGTCAGGAATGAACGGCTGGACTGTGTGGCTGCGGACCGTTGCGGCTGTTTTGCCGGAGGTTCTATATGGATGTTTTTCTTTGATGATGTCTGTTTGACTTTGACTTCCTTTTCAGCTTCTTCGATGAGGGACTGAAGGGCCTGGAAAACAGGGCCTCCGAGCCATTCTTCTTCGTCACGATCGAGGCCGTCGTATAGTTTGTATTCGGTTAGTTTGGCATTTAGGAACAGGATACGTTCCGTGAGGTCAGGAATAGATTTGGCTTTCGCCCGGATTTCGTCGATGTCAAAAGTGAGGGAGAATTTAATTGCGCCATCTGTAATCGGACGGTAGTAAAGCCTATGGTCATTGCCGCGGCTTTGGAGGTCAGCGTCGATGTAGTTGACGATAAATCCGAAGCTGTACATATCCTCCCGCAGGATGTCGAGTAGGGCTGGCTGGAGGAGGTCGCTGTTCCAGGTGTATTCTCCGGGCAGCGGTGTGTAGGAGTCACCGAATTCATAGCGGTCCTGTGGGGCATCCGGACGGCTTTGGGCGTATTTGACGTTGCTGGTATAGCGGAGATGGGAGTTGAAGTATTGGCGGGTCTTGAGTTTGCTGCTGCGGAGCGGGATCAGGGCGAGTACGATTCCCTTCAGGTCAGCAGCCAATTGCTCCTCCTGTTCTACAGTCAGATGAAATCCCAACGGGATGTCATAATTTTCAAGATTGTCCAGTACTCTCATTCGGCGGGTGGGTTTATGGTTTCAGGACGACCCATTCCCCTCCCTTCTTCGGACCTTTGTGGTCGATTTCTCCTTCTTCGGTCAGTTTGTTGACGGCTTTTTCAATTGCGCGTGTAGATATACCGATTGCTTCAGCGATTTCACGGAGCGATACTTTTGGATTGGACTGCATCATCTCCTTGATCTTTACCGAAGTTTTTACCGATCTTTCTACCGAACTTTTTCCCGAACCGTGGTCAGATTGTTCGGTAGAAGAAGTCTTCTTTTTCCTAAGGATAGTGGTAAAGAAGCCCTCGGTCTTGTATTCGGCCGGCGGGAATCCGTCTTCCGAGAGGATACGGGCGATACGCGGAATGCCTGTGCCGACGCTCTCAACAAGGTGCAGTCGGGTGAACATCCGGAAGATGAGCGGGTTCCTTGAGCGGCTGCGGTGGCCGAAGTCGGCTGCGACATAGGGCAGCAGGCCGCCGGGGTTGGAGATTTCCAGGCGGTCGTCGTAGAGCTGTACCATGATCTTGGCTCCGGAATCGAAGTAGTCGCGGTGGCAGAGGGCGTTAGTCAGGGCTTCTTTGATGGCGTCAAGGGGCAGTTCCCATATTTCCTGGCGCGGGTCGAAGCCGTGCATGACGTATTCGACGGCCAGGTATTGTTTGATCCAGGCCGTGGCGTTGTTGTACTGCGAGAGGAGCGGGCCTTCGAATGTCTTGGAGTCAATGATGTGGACGTTCTCTGTGCCTTTGAAGCGGACGCAATGGACAATTGCGTTGATGAATTGCTTGCCACAGACATCGGAGAAGAGCATTGGGACAGCGTTGGTTATCTCGCCTTTGTCGGTGAGGAGTCCGAGATTGGTGATGAGTTCTTTGCTGGGGGCCTCGGATGTGATGCCGGCCTGGCGCTAGAAGTCGCGAACGGCTTCTTCAGAGACATCTTCCCATTTGAACCAGGAGCAGACGCCCATATCGAAGTTGAGCTTTCCGGCATCATCGAAGATCTTGCGGACATCGGCCGGTTTGCGAAGCTTCTGGGAGTTGGCTCCGCGGCGGATGTGGACGGCACCGGAACAGAAGTAGGGTTTGTCCTCCCCTTCTTTGACTTCCATTACCCAGATTTCGTGGCCGGAGACGGTGAGCGAGTAGATGTCGCAATCGACCTGGGGCTCGATTTGGTCCACCGAGTCCCGCAGGGCGGAGCGCTTGCTGTTGCCTATGGTGAAGCCTTCCGTGAACTTTCCTTCGTTGTCAACTCCGAGAATGATGTATCCTCCGGTCGCGTTGGCAAGGGCGCAGACTTCTTCGCTGAGTTCCCTTACTTTCGAGGGAACCTCACGCTTGAGTTCTACGTGCTGGCCTTCTCCTTGGGCAATCAGTTCTTGTGCTTTTATCTCGTCAATCATGGGTATCCGGATTAGATTACAAATATACTGATTTCGCGCGACACTCTCGCTATCAAGCTTCTTCTATAATGTTTAGATCTTTGTCAACATGGTACTGAGGCTGCCCGAAGGCCACATTCATGAGTGCGAAGTGGTCTTTCATTTCCATACGGGTGTAATGATGGACGGCGTCGCTCCCCTGCCGGTGAAGTCCGGCCGCGTAGATGTTGACCTGGACTTTGCTCATCATATCAACATGGGTCTTTCGCGCGAGCTTTGACGAGGCGGCTTCGTAGAGCGGGATGTTGATGTTGTCGTGCTTCTCGACGTCGTAGGTGGTGACTTTGCGGTCGATGCCGCAGAATTTGATCAGTTCCCGGACTCTGTCGTTGTAGGTGGCCAGCGACGAGGGTTTCATCCAGATGCCAAGGTTGAATTTGGTGCGCATGATGATGTCGTAGGCAAGGCGGATGATGGGGGTCTTGATCTCGGCGTTTGTGGTCTGGGAGCCGGTTGTTTTGGACGGGATGTAATGGATATATGGAATTCCTTCCGGCGACACGGAGATTTTGTCCATGCTCAGGCGGCGGAAGTCTCCGATGCGGCAGCCGAAGCAGCAGTTCAGGATGAAGGTGTCCTTGACCTGACTTAATTCCTCGGGGACTTCGGTGTCGAGGACTTTCTGGAATTCTTCCTGGCGGAGGAAGACAGGTTCGTCGTACATCACGCGGAAGATGGTCTTGCTGCGATCCGAGGTGAGGCGGCGGAACGGGGACTTTGTGATTTCGTCTTTGGCCTCAAGTTCATTGAAGAAGGCGCGGAACATCGACATGACCTGGACGGCGGAAGCATCGGAAAGGCGGCGGGTTGGTTTGCGTGCTATTTTATCTTTGGTGTACAATAACTTATACTTCGGCACATAAAGGTATTCATCAAATACGAACTGACGGAATTCCAGCAGCAGGTCCACCGTGAATTCTGGAGCGGTGATCTTGCTTTTGCCTTTGATGGTGAGGAAGCGGTGGAGCTTACCGGCATAGCCGACGGCCTCGACGTAACGATTGTCGCTGATGACTCCATCCCGGAGGGCTTCCCTTTCATGACGGAGGAATCGTTCGCACAGGGTCTCGGTCAGCTGGGTGCATACTTCTACTATAGGGTTAAGCGCCGCCTGTATCTCGCGCTCGAAAACTTCGCTGGTCATGTCCATGCCTTCCTCCTTCATTTTCTCGTAGGCCTTGTGCATGGCGGACATGTGACGGATGATTTCTCCGTTCAGCTCTTGGTTGTAAACCACGACCCGCTTTTTGAGTTCGCCATCGTTTTCATACTTTTCCAGATCCGAGATCTTCGCCAGGTATCCGGTCTTATGATACAAGGTTATTTTCCGACCATCCACCAGCCGGAATCTGAGACGGGCTACACCCTTCTGTTTGCCCTCCCGATAGTACAGTGTTACGCGCTCCATAAGTGTCAAATTTGTCGTTGTGCAAAATTAGTTATTTTGCACAACATAACCAAATTTGAGTGAAATTTCAATGCAAGGTTACGCAAGGCTATGCTTTTGCTATGCACTGATTTTCAACATATTACAATTCTTAAGATTGTAGATTGCTTGCTTTCGGTTTCGGAAATTAATTTCTGCATCGGGAAGTGAAAGGCGTAAAAAAGGGCTTGGATGTCCATTCTCTGATTGCTTCTCCGATAGTGCCGTAAACATCATCGCAACAGTCCTCAAATGGTTCGCCGGATGCGCTGACGCAGCATTCTTCGGGAAAGTAATCGCCTTCATCGTGGGTGTAATAGACCTCACATCCACACTCAGAGCATCGCCTGCCACATTTATTTTACTTGATCCGAAGGCTCTACAATCAAATCAAACGAAATCATTGGTGAGAGATCCTTACATTTTTCTTCTGAGTTTTGCAGCACTTTGTACTAATAAATCGTAAAATGCTGAAAATAAGCAC